>Ga0214544_1008482_pt1 | contig 17051 bp, 15 predicted proteins | sample CNSS3metaG_FD_160074 | JGI IMG/M metagenome (GOLD analysis project Ga0214544, IMG submission 160074) | Root nodule microbial communities from cowpea collected in UCLA plant growth center, Los Angeles, California, USA - CNSS3 | ecosystem: Host-associated > Plants > Roots > Nodule | place: USA...
AAAAAGAAAAAAAAAAAAAAAAAAAAAAAAAAAAAAAAAAAAAAAAAAAAAGAGGGATAAGGTGAGATTTGTGGAAGGAAGAAGCCACCACATCTATTCCAGCATACGTGTCTTTTTTTTTCTTTTTTTCTAACATTGCACACTTATTTGTAAGGTGAGACGGTTTAGGCTACCATGCCAATCATAAAAATTAATGGCTTCACAACACCCATTTATATTATAAACATTGATGTATATCTTCTGCTTCAAATGTTATGTAGTATATGTTTCTGAATTGGACCCTCTCCCACTTCGTTGGCATATATATTTCTTGTGTATCCGTTGTCATGATCATGAAATTTCCCAAGTAGCATTAGAACACCAACGATGTGAAAGGTGTTTTGTGATGTAATTCAATTTCCATTAACAAAGTTTTGAATGATAATGTAATATTTGAAGTAAGTAAGAAAAGAGAAAATAGTTCGACATGGGTAATGCCATTCTAACTTTATCATACGCGAGATTTGAAGAAAACCACATCATTGTCAATATATTTTCTTGTGAATATTGTAGTTTTGTAATTGTGAAAGATTATCATGTGGGTAATAATTATATAAATAACTAAATAGTGTAAACGAAGAAAATTTAGAAGTTGATCGAATCGCATTATTAAAGTCTTTAAGTTCTATAAATTTTTTACTTATTTTTAGTATCGAAGAAAATTTATATTTACGATTTGGATTTGAAATTTGTACTCAAACCTGAACACATCTTGATCACTTAAAATGACGATTGTTAGGATTAAAGAGCTAAGCATGATTATATAGATAACGTAACTGATCGATAGATAATTGATCTTTAGAAAGAACAAATCACTATAATGCAGATTTGCTTGAAACTTTAAGGTTGATATTATATAACTTTGAGAGGACTCAAAAGAGCATTTATTACTCATATGACTTTAGTGTCCGAGTATCTCTTACCGATACATTGTCTTCATCCTACCCAAAAACTGAGATCTTGACCATTGAGATAACTAGATATTTTAACAAACACTACTAGGAAAAATCATTTTAACGACCACTATCTTGGTTGCTAAAAGGTTTAAAATCGGCCGTAAATCATTCAGTGACTAAAATAACAACCAAATTGAAAGTTTATAGTAAAATAGCCACCAAAATTTTAGTCGCTAATTTGTCGCTAGAAATATTAGTTACCTTCTACTATGGAGACCAATTTAGCCACCAAAATTCTTATAGCTAATTCAGTTGCAAAATGAAAAAACTTAGTGACACTTTTTTCGGTTGCTAACATGTAAACATATAGCTAATTCAGTTTGGTGGCTAATTTAGTCGTAAAAGTAAACATATAGAAACACTTATTTTTCGGTCACTAATAGATAACTTTTTTATTTTAATTAAAATATTTTTCGGTATCTAAATCGGTGACAAAAAATAAAAACATTTAGCGACCAATATATTTTGGTGATTAAATCAGTGATAAAAAAAATCTATATATTTCAATAGTTACTTTTAAGTACATAATTTTACCTGCTTATATACAATATTTTGACATGCTTATAAATTGTTCCTACAAAGAATAAATAAGAGAAGTCAGACACAAATATCACCTTACCTCAATCCGCAATCTCTCTAGTTGGCTCTGCCTCGACTTGTGTATGTCATCTGCTGGTATCACGGCTTGAACCCATGGGGGGTTACCTGCGGAGAAGACTCCGAGATCAAGTCAGCCAAAAGATTCTCAGAAAGTCAAATCTCGTGATTAAGGGATTAATGAATGCGTACCTTTAATTGTTGGGGTCCACGCATATTTATAGTTTATTAATTATGTTTGGCCTTGTCATGTGATGGGCCATTGTTTGGGTCGTAGGTGGGCCTAGGCCTGGCCCAGGCCCCTTAGTTCAATGATTGTTGGTCTTAGAGGTCTTGCTTGTAATACTAAGTTTGGAATGGTCGACAGTCGTTTTGTCTTCTGAAGTAGGCGGCCTAGGCCGCTTACGCTTGCCCGTTGATTTGTTTGATAACTGATTGCGTGCTTGCGGGGCTTTATGTAGGCAGGTTTAACCGTGTAGTTTTTTGTTAGGCCGCCTAGGTGTAGTAAGCTATGTTAAATAACAATCAACACAAATATATAATGTAATAAAGAGTAGTATAAAAATTAAGTATACATGTTACACACTAACACAAAAAGCCCATTAATGTCACCTCTTTAACGTCAGGTCAAAAGAAAACCAACGTAAAAAATGATCGATGGCGCTATTGTAAATAAGTGGACAATTTCGATGTCTACCCTTAGTATCCTCGACATCACTTAACGTCGGTCCAAGCACACCCCAATGTCATTCAAAAAAGCACGTCGGCGCCCCGCTCCCCCAATGTCCATTAATGGCAGTACCACTCTCCCCCGACGTCAATTTCTATTTTAAAACCAACGCAAAAACACAAACCTTTCCACTGTTGCTTCGCCCCTTATTCCCTCCATGCCGGCGACGACGAGGACGTCCTCCGCATGTGAGTTGGTTTCGTTTACCACATCTGAAAGTTGTTGGGTTTTGATTTTTTGATTGATTTAGGAGTTTTGAACTGAATATTTTTCGTTTTCGTCCCCATTTTGTAGCATTTTAAATTTTATCCCTATTTGGTGTTGTTCTTTGATGTGATGCCAACAAGGCTTATAGCTTGGGCAACGCCTAGGCCCAAATCATGCACAAGGCCCAATCCATGGCCCACATGCATCTCAAGCCCAAGCCCATCAAGAGGCCCAATAACAAGGAGCATGCTCAAAAAGATCCAATTGGGCTTCATTCTAGATGGCCCAAACCCACATGGGCTTCTCACACTCTTCACATTGGCCAAAGAAGATATAAAGATTTGAAGAGGTGTATCAAAGAGCAATAGAATAACAATAAGATTGGCCCATTGTTTAGGCCTTGCTTTCTAGAATAATAAGTCAAACAATGAGTAGTTCAATTGATAAAATTGGGCTTGACTAAGCCCAATAAGAGATTTGGCCATGAGCTATCAAAAGAGCCAAGGTGGACTAAGTGGAAGTCAACACTTCTTCCTACACCTCATGGATCCAAAGCATCTAAGGGTTAGGAATGCTTTCTCTTTTTCCAAGGCATCATCCAATGGCCAAGATCAAGCCTCCTTCTCCAAGCTTGATCTAAGGGCCATGATCAAGGCCCACTCCATCCAAGGGCTCTCCTTTCTCATGTGTAAATGGCTTCATATAAAAGCCAAAATTTCACTCATTTGTAGACACTCTTGAAATTTTATGCAATAGATGCAACTTGAGTTAAGAGCACTCCTCCCTCTATTTCCTTTGAGAGTCACCACTTTCTAGAGATTTCCTCTCTTTACCTCTAGCCACCTTTCTTAGGCTAGCATAGATTAGGAAATCCTATCACCTATTTCACCTTCCATTGCTTGCAAGTGCCTTCCAACTTGCCTCCATTCCTTCATCCATTTCTGCTGCCCATGGAGCTCTTCATTCACCTTTGGAGCTCCACCATTCTTCTTCCCCATTTAGCCAACAACACGTCGACACCCCTAAGGCCACTCTCCTCCAACTTTGATTTTGGTTTTGCTACAAGAGGTTAGATTTAATTATCTTCCTTTTTGCATTTTGTCTTTTGTTCATTGTTCATTGTATGTGTGTAATTGATTATATTTTTCTTTCCCGTTGTAGTTTAAAATTTTGAATATTTTTTAGTTATTTTTTTGCGTCTATTTTTTTATTTGAAATTTTATAATAATATTTTGATAATTTGGAAAGAAATTTATGTTTATTGTTAGATGTTTTGCCTATTTAAATATTTTCAATTTTGTTTGATTTTTTAATACTATGGTTGCATTGTTATTTTATATATAAAGATTTATTATAATTTTGGTTAAACACTGAGCAAACCTTAGTTCCCGTTTGAGATTTAGTACAAATGATTCAATTTTTAATCGTTTGTATTAAATCTTGAATTGTTCGATCGGACAGTTTGAAAGAATTGTTTTTCATAATTTGCTATAACGTGTACATTGAGGTTTATGCATAAATTTGATAAAATTTCAATTGAGACAATTTTGTGTTGTTCTCTAGATGTATACTTGATTGTGATCATGGGTCATCACTTTCATTTCATGTACTTCACAGACAAATGCATATGTTGCCAAAATTTTATCCAATTTATGATGTTTGACTTCTTCATATACGCATTAGCAAATTATGAAAAATAATATTTTTGAATGGGTAGGGCCTCACTTTGTGAGAGTTAAAAGTTTGGGATTGATGGAGTTTTTTACAAACATAGTATGGATGGAAGCTGTTTAAATGAATGTCACATTAATGAAGAGTATGAAAATGAGATTTCTGAGTTTTTGCAATATGCTTAAGAACACACAATATCTGTTAACGAGACATATTTTTGCCCTTGTGTTCGTTGTCTTAATCAAATTCATCTTCGGTATAATGAGGAGTTATAAACTTTGGACTTGGCATGGAGAAGTGTTAGACAAACCTACATCGTCACGAACAACATATTATGTAGACAAATGAATGGGTGATCATTTAGAAGACATGGTACGTGATGTTGGGGAAGAAAATTTTGTAAAAGCTCATTTATATGATTCTCTTAAGTCAGATCAAACGAAGATTTGTACTTAGGATGCGCTAACTTTACACGACTGTCAAAAACTTTAAAATTGTTCAGTTTAAAAGCAAGGAATGGATGGACAGATAGAAGTTTCACATAATTGTTGGAGTTGTTGAATGAGATGCTTCTAGAAAATAACACATTACCCATCCATAATTACAAGGCAAAGAAAATTTTATGTCCAATAGGTTTGGAATATCAGAAGATACATGTATGCCCCAATGATTGTCTTTTATACGGAGACGTGGTTTATCGCGGTTTAAAAAGAAAATTAATGGAAATAGTGGTGATGAAGACAAAGATGGTCCACCTGCTAAGGGATGTGGTACTTGCCTATAATACCTTGATTCAAATGATTGTTTTTCATTAAAGAAGATGCAAAAAACCTAAAATGGCATGTTAATGGAAGAAAGTGTGATAATGTTCTTCGAAACCCAACTGATTTTCCACAATGGAAGAAGATTGATGAAACATTTACAGAATTTGGTGCAGAGCCAAGAAACATAAGACTTGGACTTGTTATAGATGGTATGAATCTTTATGGGAACTTAAGTAGCAAACATAGTTCATGGTCAATTTTGTTGATAATTTATAATTTATCTCCTTTGTTGTGCATGAAGAGAAAATATATGATGTTGTCTGTAAGACCTGAGAAATTTAAATAATTAAATAAATAATTATTTAATAAATGCGGGTAGTATGAGCCTTTATGGCATTTAATGTGAATTTGTATGACGTGGAAAAGTACTAGCTCAAAGGGTTGAGAGTACTTAGTTATGTTGAGAGGACTTGGGTTCAAGTCCTATGTATGCTAAATTGTATGTTATTTTAATATGTGTATTATTTTAATGATATGTTTGAATGTGATTAGTGATAATGTAATTCTAAAATTATAGGAATTATCACGAAACATGTATTGGTTGTGCATTGGCTTTGTAATTGAGTGAATGTGTGTTCAAATCTTGCTAAGAATGAATTTAACTTTATTTTTGCCAAAATTTCTTTTAGCATGGAATTGAAAAGGCAGAGAAATCCTAGCTGCCAAGAGAGGCAACCTAGTGGGCTGTGAGACAACTAATAATGGTCTTTGAATGGTCATTAACACCTAATTCAAAGCCATTTTCGTTTTCCCTAGCATTAACAAGCATTAAGGCTTAACTAATGGTCTAATTAGTGTAGTTTTAAAGAAGAGAGAGAGGAAAACGTGAAAGGGCAGAGGACAAACGAATTTGACAGTGGAAAAGAGAGTTTGTAGGTGATTTTTGTGTAGAATTGATAAGAGCATCAAATGCATTGAGAGAAGGCCAATGTTGGATTTGTGGTGGCACAAGAAAAGTCTTGATTTTTTCCAAATTAAGCAAGGATTAACAGGTTAGGGGAGTTCCTTCACATATATACATGCTTTATGGTTGTTTACGTATTGTATTGAATGAACATGATGCCCTGCATAATCCAAATCATGTTGTTTCTGAGTTTTTGGAAAAATTCCAAAAACCGCTTAGCGGCTTTGAATGTGTCACCGGGTGACACATGAGTGACTAACCCAACTCTGGGTTTTTTAGATGAACCGCCTGGCGGTAATGGGCGAGCCCGCCAGACGACACAAGCTTGGAATGTTTTCTACATTTTCTTTGGATTCTATGGTTGGCTGGTTACTCTGGAATCGTTTAATGATACACCTCACGTACTTTCTCGAGGTGGCTATCAATTATTAGAGAAAAAAAATGAAAAAGTCTCGTGCACAGTCTTTAGGACTTGAGTCCCCTTACCTAGTACTTGAAATTCCTAGGTACGAGATGTGGAAAGCTGCTCGGACTAAGTTTGATGGGCACATGACATCACAATAAGCTCAAATTATATCTGTAAGAATAGTAAGTATAAACCCTATTCAACACCCATAGTTCATACACTTCCCCTTTATGACGAAACTTGCTTATGTGGTGTAGGATAAGTTAGTTGAGCAAGAGACTCAGGGTTCGTTTGTTGATGAAGGATTATCTTGTTTCCTTTTAGGATTATTGAAAATGGTGTTAGTTGATTAAGAAAATTAAGTGAAATCCCCACTGGACATTAAGATAGCATGTTATCTAGATGTGAAGGTTCCTTTCTCAAATCTCAAGAGAAGAAGATGATGGCTTGATTCAAAACAAAAAGGAAATGGAAAGCACATAAACCATAAAAAACCAAGAACAATTAAAGGAAGAAGAAAACATAAAATGGAAAGGAAAGAAATGATAAAAATGTGAGAAGCATGCCAACATAAAAACTAAATTAAAAAATTTCTAAATAAATATGCATGTTTTTAATGTCACCAAACAATTAAAATTACAACTAATGGTCAAGTGATCTACCATCACTAGATTGGTTACTATATCAACTACCAAGAGGATCAAAAGGAACTAACAAAAGATTCTTTTATTAGATGTACTACAAAATAAGTTTCATGGGTTCCTCTTGTTGGCCCATCTACTCATTTTGTTGGCTCATGCATTTGCTTGGTTGATGATTTTGATAGTAACCTATAGTTGGTAGGCTATTAACATCTAGGATTTTGCTTGTTGATTCTTACTTTTACATGTCAGCACACTAGATAACTATTCTTCTTGCATATATATATATATATATATATATATATATATATATATATATATATATATATATATATATAAATTTAAAGTTTGTAAGACTTAAACAAAATTATAACAGTTAAAAAATATAAATTTAAGGTGGTTTATTTTATTTTTTAATTATTTTTTAATTTAAAAGATTTATTTTATTATGATAACATATATAATGGCTTATTAATTATTTTCAAAGATTTATTTTATTTAAAAGATTATGATAAGATATATGATGGTTTATTAATTTAAAAGATTTATTTTATTTAAAATATTTTCTAAGAGATTGGATTTGGTGAATAATTATTCAATTAAGAAGATATATATTAAACAAATTTTCTAAGAGACAAAGTGGTTATAAGGGGTGAATATCTAAATTAGAAATTTATATTGGTTCACCCAAATTGTGAGGCTAAGTTTAGTCTCTTGAGCAACCTGTTTAATATGTTCCATTAATCAAATCCATTTACTTACATGAGTATCAACTTCTCCAAGTTATAACAAGTATAAACTTTATTAAACCTATTTAGTCATATCAGATTCAAACAAAAACCAAAAAACCCCTAATGTAGTCTAGGGAAGACCTTAGGTCCCACACATTTATCCCCTCTAACCCACCTCCTTTTTCCACCAATAAATCCTTTCCATGTATATTCTCAAGTTAGTCCACATATCCCATAATTAATACCCACTTACCCCACCCACAAATGTAATTCTCTCAATTTTCACCCCAATCGGGCCAATAACCCCTAAAATTGTTTCCCCTTCCAAAGCTAGTTATCCAAGTCTACATACACAAAAAGCAAAACTTTCACCCAATCCTCTAATACAATCCAACCCAAAATTTTAACATCACCTAACTCCCATTTTCTCATTACTACCCCACCTTTTAACCCAATCAACTATGCCCTAACTTAAACCTTCCTAACCCCATGGCATTGATAATAACCACCCCCTTGATAAATCTTTTTTATTGCCTAAAAGACTTAGTCAAAACCAATTTTCCCTTAAAAATGCAATATAGGGAGAACCTTGGGAATCAATCCGTGGACATGGCTAAAGTCAAATGCAATATTTGTACTTGAATTGTGGTGGAGAAATTTATTCTAAATCAACACTTAAAAATAGAAAACTTAAAATCATCAAATGCAAAAAATGCTATGAACTATGCATGAATGCTTGACATGATGCACAAAATGGTAAGGAATGATGAATTAGTTAATCCTAAATGTTCAAAACATGTTTAATGATCAAAACTAGGCTAGTGCAATGGTTAAATTGGTCCAAATTCATAAAACTTGAAATCTGCCCAAAATGAAGAACCTGTTCATGAACAAAATGCATGGTAGCCTCAGATTGGGATCTTTTGATGATACAATTGAAAATGAAATGACGCAAAATGATTATAAATGATCTCAATTGCATTTAAAAACTATAATCACTCGATTCGGTGCTCTACACACAAAGTTCAAATTTTCATGAACCCTAATTCCCAAATTTGAGCAGAAACGCGATTTTGATTAATTCGACCAACTCGTGCAACGAAATGCAATTAAATGTTATAAAGCTTCATCATGATTCAGAGAATGAAACCCCAAATCAATTTACATCAACAATCAGCAAAATCACGCAACCACAAAATTATGTAGAAATAAAAAAAGGAAGTGAAGTGCGATTCGAACTTGGTGATTTGTGGATGGAATCGTGAAATTGTTGATGCTAATAGCTTTTATAGCATAAGAAGGAGCTAAGCAAAGCCACGGGTTGAACCAAAACACAAAAATGATGCTAAATTCGAATGAAATAGTAACATGGGTACAAAATTATGCACAAAAACACGAATTGATGAAATACTGATGGAAATGGGTGTGTGATGGTTCGAATAGCTTGGGAATCATCCCAAGAGTGTGCACGAATTTACAAAAATCAAAATGATTAAGAAGTGAATGAGAAATCTAATGGAATAGTAACTAGTGGTGTGTGTGTGTGTGTGTGAACGTGAAAATGGTGTAGAATTGGGGTTTTGGTGATGGAAACTCAAAATTAATCTTGCCAATAGTTAAAGGAACTTAAAAGTGATGTGTGTGAAGTGGTGGAATGATAAGAAACTCAAAATTGTAGCAAGAGTGTAGAAATATAAGTGAAATGAGCTTGGCTACTATCATTGGTCTTGAATCCAACGTATTCATCTTGTTTACTCCGAAACAATGATGTATAAAGGTCTTTTGGACACACCAATTCATAGGCTTGGTTCCAGAACCTAGATTTGGTAAGGTAGGGTGGAGTTCAAGCTCAAAAAGTGGTACTCAAGGTGGTAGTTTAGTGGAAAATGATGATGAACATTATGAAACTATAAACCAAATGAACAATACTGAAATTTTCATTCATTGAAGCTCAAATCCAGATTACAATACCAAAAACGAGTACAAGAAGTTGTCCCAACCCTCCTCGCACCAAGGCTTGAGCTATCAAGCTTCCAAAAGCAAAAATGGAGTGAAAATGGGTGATTTTAGAGGGAATTTCGGGTTTTCTAGATGAGGTGGTGTGGTATAGTCAAAAACTAGTCCACCATGGTCCCTGAATGTCCAGAAAAACCTCATGGAAGGTTTACGGGTCGTGTCCCTATGACACCTCCCTAAATCTACCCTAAAACCTACCCTACACTAAGCCACCTCTCACTAAATTAGCCCAAACTCTAATGTGCAGCCCCTTCTCAGATTTTTGGAAATCCCAAGGCGCAAACTAGTCACATTTAGTGTCCTAAAGTGTTCTAAATGATTAGCTCTTGATTTGGAGTCCAAATGACAAAAGTCAACTCTAAGGTCAAACATTTCACTTTTGCACATTTCATGCTTTGCCACCAACATGAATGTGCACCCCCCTCTCTTATTTTTGGCAATCCCAAGGCCCAAATTAGTCATATTTAGTGTCCTAAAGTGCTCCAAATGATTGGCTCTTGATTTGGGGTCCAAATGACAAAAGTCAACTCTAAGGTTAACATGCCACCTTTTCACACTTCATGCTTTGCCACCAACTTGACCTTGCTGCTATGTAAACTTCTAGGCCTTCAAATCTTCAATTAAACCTTGACTAAGGATAGAGGACCTGCAAATTGATCAAAAACTCAAGTGGAAGGAATAGCTTTACTTAGACACTACTTGACAATTAAGCTAAAATGACCAAAAACATAAAAACTAAGAATTTTGCTCAATTGGTCCTAAACCTCAAATTTTAGTGTTTGACCACTTCCAACAAGTGTAATTAGGCATTTATAATGATTTCACAAGGTCAAATCATTCAATTTGAAAGAATTTCAAAAAGCCAACTCTAAAGTGAATTATGTCATGGTTTAAAGGTTAAATGACCAAAATTTGACTCTTAACACTATAACATCCTAACTAGAAATTACTTATTTAAAATTAAAATAATAAAAATATTAATAAACTGCATTTATTAATGAAATCATTTTACCAAACCACGAGAAAAAGTAAAAATTTATTTCAAATGCGCCAAAAACAAAATCCATAAGAGCATTCACCTCTTACAAATATAAAACGATTCATAATACTGATTACAAAAATAATTCATAAAATCCATAAGATTATTTCTACGTAAAAACTCCAATGATGGCCCCACTTCGGCTCTAAGTATCCATGTGCTCACCTGCATCAACATCTGCTCCCATGTAACGAGTTAAATGATCATTGCCAAACACACACATACACACACAGAGATAGGATGAGCTCAAAAATAAAATATACATCACAAGGTACATTATAATAACAAATTAAAACCCCTAACACTACTAATACACTCCAATATCAGACCCAAACTTTCACATCTTCCTCTAGACGCCTCTTGATTCTATACCCTTTTGATGATTACTTTGATCGATCCTTACTACCACGAGTGTCTACTCACCCCTCCAACTACAAGCCACAACCTATAGTCCACATGCGGAAATAGTAATAATAATAGTAATAATGAAAATAATAATAATAATAACTCTAAACATCACGACAAGTCAAAAAAGAATAATCATAATAATCACAATAGTGGTGGAGTCACAAAGAGAACTCAATACAATGAAAACCACAAGCACACACATACTATCTCTAAAACCACATACAACAAACATTAAGAGGTTAAATGATAGAAGAATTTGGTTCAGGAGAAGGCTTCCATGCATCAATATATAAGGCAATTGCATATAATATCATTAAAACAGGAAATGGTAGCTCCCCTAATCTGATTTCCTTGTTCCAAGAGTGTTGATTTCCTTGTTCCAAGAGTGCTTCTAAGCTTCCCCCTTGATCCAAAATCACTATAACTTCAAGACCTCTCCTAGCCTTTGTAGAAAACTCTCCACACTTTCCTTTCTCACGTTTTAGTACTCTCCTTTCTCACATTTTAGCATCCAAGCAGAATAATAAAATAATTAATTAATTCACTAATGGCATACACAGGACTCAAACCCAAGTCCCTTCAACATGCCTAAGTACTCTCAACCACTTAAGCTAGTACTGTTCCATGTCTTCTCTCTCCACATTAATTAACTTAGGAATTGCTTCCCTTTCATTTATTATTATAAAGATCTCACTATCCGCATTTATATTAAATAAATATTTATGTATTTATTTAATTTTCCCAGGTCTTACAAACACTAGGTTTGACTAACCTAAGACCCTAGGACTCAAAATATTATGCAACCACACTCAAATGATGTTTAAAAACACTCTACAAACAATAATTCTATGAAAATGTGAAAATGGTCCTAAGTGAAGAATTTAACCTAATATGCTCAAATTAGCTATTCTAGAATGGAAAAATGAACACTTTAACTAAGGAAAACTAACAAAATTCAAGACACATCACTCCTCCCCATCTAGGCCCTCACACATCATCATCAAGCCCAATGAATTTAAAGATTATATTTTATAGAATTGATTGGTTTATATACGACCATTGTATTCTTCCGTCCTAAAAGAATATTTCTGTTAGAGTAGAGCCAAATATCATTATAAGACACCTTTAGTATATGCAAGAAGTTATAAAAGGAAAAAAATAATAAATAAAAGACAAAAAAAAATCTTTTTATTCGGATAGTTTTTCCCCTTTTGTCTATTTTTTTTTCAATTTCACATATTATCTTATCACTTCCATATAGATTTTCTCTTAATACATGTGTGTTATGGGTAAAATACAAATTATTATTTCTATATATATATATATATATATATTTATTTGAAGTATATTTCAATTTTCAACTATATTATAGGTTAATTTTGGTATTAAATAATTTTGTTGGTTCAATATTAAATTTAAAACCAAAATTGATCCTATTTAAATGTATAATCTAAGATATTTCCCATTGTTTAATTGTATTAGTTCAAACAAAAAACTTATAAATATATATTAATATTAAATAAAATAGGTCATTATTTATTTAGAGTAATATTCAAGAATATCGCTCTCATTGTTTATTTCAATCTTAAATAATCTTATACATCGAACATAATAATAATAATAATAATAATAATAATAATAATAATATTATTATTATTATTATTATTAGGATTTTTATTTTTATTATTATTATTTTTTTGGATGCAATCCAATTGACTTGTTTTTTTAACATGTACAGGACATTCGCCATTCTTCTTCTTAATTTGGGCTGAGGGGGCCATTTCTATTATATACATGTAATTCAAATGTTACCCTTCTTTCCATTTCTATTATATACACCATTATACAGCCTGGTTGTTTAGCATCACTTTCAGGGTGTTGAAAAATTGTTCCTACACACCAAGTTTGGAAAACTTTTATCATCTAAAAATTAATGACGCAATTGTCTTGCAAGTTACATTTAAAAGGCTTTTAATATTTTTCTCTTTTTTGTATAAGTGGTATTTTAGTATGAATATTGCCAAATATTGTTTTTCTTGGTTTTTTCCCTCAATCACATTGCTATTTTTTAATCTGAGTACGGAACTTGCATTGCTTATATTGGGAATTTATACATTTTACGCATATAACAACTTAATTCTTTAAGCAAATGTCAGAGTTAAACGTAATTTGCCCTTATAAGCGGTTTTCTTTTTTCTTATTCATTTTCATTTGTTTCGTGTATGGATAGCCATCATTCAGAAATTATAAAATTGGGGAAAATGAAGAAATTTTGGTCGTAATTGACAAAGACAGTCAGCAAGATTGGGTTAAATCCATTGTGGCACTCACCAACCATGAAAGAAGCTTGAGTTTGAGTTTGAGATTGAGAGGGACACATTAAAAATTAGAATTATGAAATGAAATTTGAATATATCTTTGATATATACTGAAATGTTAAGTGTCAAATTTGCCTCAAATAGTCATAAAAATAGTGATTACGAAACCTCTAATACTGTATGCTCCAAGTATTTATTGTTATCCATTCTAATTGATTTAATTTATTTCCTCTATTATTTATCTTCTTTTTCACTTTTATTCTAATCTTTGTTAAAGTACATATTCACATTTATATTTGATTTTTTCATCAAGTGATTTTCTTTATAATAACTATAATAACAACTAAACTCGTAACCTTATGAATTTACTTCAATATTTCACTTTCAAAAATATTTCACCTCTAGAAGCCATAATGAGCAGATTGGAAAGTGACAACACTCGCATCTCGCCATGATTCAAGAACAAGCTCTTGCACGGACACTATGTAGCCATACCATATCTTCAAATCAAATTCATTATTATTATTATTATTATTGTCATCATATATATATATGAAAGAAGAGAATCACCATCTTCACTTTCTTCACGTCCCACATGCATGAAATATATTTATATATATATTGTCTGATTTTTGACTGTAATTAAATCACCAGAGTTAACACCATCAGATTCACTAGTTTTGAAGGAAAAAGGGTATATATGTTGTCGTATTTATGAAGTATTCAGGTTGAGAAACATCCTTAAAGTAGGAAAACTAGAAAAGAAAGGTAAAAACCATTTATGGTATAAAATTGTAACCTCGGAAACCCATTTTGTATTGACAAGTGCCCTGATATACCTCTTGCATATCATGAAGCTGCAATTCTCTCAAAATGTCCAAGCCTATTGTCAGCCAAGCGTGAACCATAGGTTGAATTCTTGTACTCGAACCACGTAAACTCTTTGTATAGGCTTTCTTTTCCTTTCATCAGAGAGGGTAACGGTGCTATTTTCTCACTCAAAGGTGGACCTCCAAAGTAAATCATTGATAGCCTGGACTTGAACCCATTTGCTAAAACCCTGTGTCTCACACTCCGAAACCGTCCATTAGTCATAACCTATGTTCATGCACCCACCAAAACCAAAAGGAAAAACACACGAAATCAACACGTTAGACTACTAATCACAAACAACCATAAACCAATATCATAAAATCATGTGACAGACCCCTTTTCAAATATAATATTATTCCATACAGACATAACGTGAAAGCAAAGTCTTTTCGACTTCCTTTTTGAATTTTTCTCCATGCTGTTCTGGAAAGGAGAGGGAGTTTAAAGACCAAGTGGAAATATAAACAACTAATAAGTCAACCAAATTTTGAGCACACACATTTTCAAAAAGGCATTCAAAAGGGGAATTTTTGTATTGTTTTTTCGACTTATCCATATAAATAGCAAGGTAACAAGGAAGATGGGATTTTTCTTTTTGCTGGATGAACTTTTTGGTGTGCACCAATAACATGGTTTGTGTTGTACCTGAAGAGAATCTCCAACATTGATGAAGAAGGAATTGTGATCAGGTGGGACTGAAATCCAGCTTCCATCTCTGAGATAAATTTGAAGACCAGAAGTGTTATTAGACCTAAGCAGAGATATGATTTGTGGGTCTGTGTGTTCTCCAAACCCAATCATGTTCTGACCATTCACAGCAACTTCAGGGCAAGCAGGGTAGTGATTCACCCTGAAAATAGAGTCACTTTCTTTATCCCTCAGAAGCTTGCTGAACGCATTCTTCTGTTGAATCTTCAGCCCTTCTGCCATCAGCTCAAGAATATCACAAGCCATTTTCTTAACAGAACACATGTAGCTGTTCAACAGACACCTGCAACATAGCACCAACAAGAGATAACAAAATCAATCATTTTCTTAATTTCTTTAGTTCATTTATACATACGAGTTAGTTGAAAGGTTCTATTTGGACATGGCACCTGAATTTCTCGTGATTTTTACCATTGAGAGTAAAATCGTGTTCTTGATTTTTGTTTAGAAGAAGATACTCAACCCAACCAACATCACCATTGGGTCCAATCCTCTTGCTACCATACCCAAATGGATTGGGATGCCCTGCTTTTTCCTTCTCATTGAGTGGCAAAGAGAAGAACTTGAGGGCCTCAGTTTCCAATTGGGATATAGCTTCCATGGGGACTCCATGGTTGATGACTTTGAAGAATCCAAACTCCTCACAAGCATTCACTATGAGGGTCTTTGCATCGGGTTTTGAAAGGTCGACTATGGGAATTGTGGAGGCGAATGTGGATGCCATGCAGTTCTTGATATAAGAGTATTGCTCTGTTGTTGTTTTGGACAACGATGCCATTTTTCTTGCAGATTGCTCTCAACTTGTTTTGCTTTAGGTGCCAAATGGGAAGGAGAAGAAAGTGACGATGAAGAGGTTTTGGAGAGGTGAAAAAAGTGAAAGAGAGGTAGAAGTTGAAGAGGAGGATTTGAGTTGTGAGAACAACAGTTTGGTTATAGGCTATTTATACCCAAAAGCTTGGTGGGGCATTGAAAAAGAAACACAAACATGATTCAATGTCTAATTTTGAAATTGGAGACATCATGTGATCTTAGTAGATAATCATGTCCATTAAGCAGGTCTATAGAATATTATATTATTTTATGTACTAAAAAAATCTGCTTAAAGTTATTAGTTTTCAAATATTATTTTCATCTTAAAATCTCTAAGCTGGGTGTAATTGTATCCATCTAAATATAGTTTAAATTGATTTTTAATATACGTGGAAGAACTTTAAATTTTATTTACTATGGGATTAGAATTAATTTAATTTTAGTTTTTTAATAGCTTTTTCCCATTCTGAATTACCAACCTTTCCTTTAACAGGGTATGACCATCAGAATATGGTGAAATAGTAATTGAGTCATCACCAACATAAGCATTATTTACATTGCGATAGATTTTCTTCCACTTCTTTTTCTGGGCTATTCCTTGGATTTGGTGACACTGCATCTCTGGAAGGTACCTTGCCAAAGGAGCAATGGTAATAAAACTTAACATAAGGGTGAAGTAGTGCATGCATCTAGTAAGCAATGGTAAATAAAACTTAACATGAGGGTGAAGTAGTGCATGCATCTAGTAATGTTTGAACCGAGAGGTTTAGTCAGAACCATACAACATGCGTGGAAACATTCTAAGTGTAGAAAAAAGGTAAGACATTGGTATAAAATTTTGATGCCGTGATATATTTTATTTGTATTCCTTTGTACATTCACCCAAAAAACTATATTCCTCCTTATCGACATCCATACTTTGGGTTTCCCAATACAATGTGCTTGTGTTGTTCATTTTGTTCCATGTTTTGCTCATTCGGTTCCTTTACACCCATTCTACCTACCTGTCACCCTCTTCTGCATGTGTCTCCAAATATATTATCTAAATCTTTCTCTTTCCTATCCTAGATTTTCATCGGCTCATACAACAAGGAGTTATCTAGTAGCAACTATCAATAAAGTAAAGCAAAAAACTTCTTTAAAACATTTTATATATATATATATATATATATA
>Ga0214544_1008495_pt1 | contig 17029 bp, 7 predicted proteins | sample CNSS3metaG_FD_160074 | JGI IMG/M metagenome (GOLD analysis project Ga0214544, IMG submission 160074) | Root nodule microbial communities from cowpea collected in UCLA plant growth center, Los Angeles, California, USA - CNSS3 | ecosystem: Host-associated > Plants > Roots > Nodule | place: USA...
TCTCCTATTTTTTTTATTTTTTTTTTTTTTTTTAAATTATAATTTTTTTTTTTTTAAAAAATGTTTTTTTTTTTTTTTTTTTTTTTTTTTTTTTGTATTTGAGGGTGGATTTGATGTTAAATTTGTAAAATATGATCTTTTGAATTTTTTTTTGTCAAATAAGAAATCATGAGGGTGGAGGACGACATTACAGGTGAAGTAGTCCTCCACCCAATCGATTTCTTTTTTTTTTTTTTCAAAAAAACAAAGTCGTACTATATAAAGACAGTTTATGTATAAATAAAAATTGAATTTGTTCTCTAAAATAACGAGTTCACTTTTCTTTTTCTTAAATATTTATTTAATTAATTAATTAATTTTGAGAGGTGAGTTGTGGGAACAACTCAGCCACGTGTTTCACTTACCATTCTCTAAATTGAAATGCACCACAGAAAACGGTTTCAAGGTGATGAAGTACAAGCCTCCGTGGAAGAAAGCACCTTGCCGGAGACAACTATCATTGAGGAAAGCATGGAAGCCCTCCAGGAGTGGTGGTCGGAGTTATAGACCCTAAATTTTCCATTATATAATTATGTTATCATATTTCGCATAAAATTAATACGATGATAAAGCCTAAATAAAATGGTGTGCAGTGCTGTTTTCCCAACAACTCAGTCTCTAACCACCTGCATGCATCTTCTTTTCTAGCAAAGCCACCTGGAAAATGGAAGCACAAGCATTAGAAAACAATGCACCGTCATTCATATCAATTCAACGAATCTTTATAGATTAGCTTTCAAGCGCATAGAAACCAATAAAGCAGCGAACCCAATTTTGGGACAATGATATATAGAATTCTTTACCAGCAAACTATGAAAAATCACTATCTCAAAGGGCCCCTCTCACCCAACAACTAATTACAGATAATTAAAATCGCACGCTTAATTTCATTATTTTATTGTCCTATTAGAGCAATTATGCTTGTGATAAATAAGTGGCTATAGTGTTACTGATTGATGTATACTAGATAATGACTATGATTTTTATGATAAGCTTGTCGTTTCTAATTTCTCCTCTGCTTAGAAGGGGAGTTAATGGGTAATGGGGTCTAACGTTATATCATTTCATCAAACCCTACACATGTACCTCTGTTGTTGTCTCCACTTGATGCCAATTAATTAATTTTTCCCCTTAAAATTCTATAGTGATATGGTGAATATACCAAGCAAATTGACTTTTTTTTTCTTTTTATAGTTAATCTGGATGATGATTATACACATTAATTAGCATTTTTGCTAATAATTTTCCCTTGACAATCCATCACATTTATCTGAAATTATTGTCAATTTAAGTAATGGATATATGCTTGATGTTGTTTAGTATATTTATTTTTAGAGTTTTATAGTGAGGTTATGCAAATATTTTTTTAGGAGTAAAAAAAATAAATTTTAACTATTTTAGTGTTAAAATAAATCTATGATTATGCGTTAATGGTTAAGACTAATATATACATAACTATTAAAAGAAAGTCACGATGCCATTTTTAAAATTACATAATTTTTTATTTCAATCATAATTATGATAATTAAATATAATGTATACCTTACTTGACACACACTGAGAGTCGTTACTTCACGGTCTATCTTCTTTCCCTGGTGGAATATCTTAGAGTTGAAAACTTATGATATTATTGGAATCATTATAGTGGAAACAATTTTTAGTAAGTAGCTACCTTTACAATGTGATGAGATTTTATTTTTAATTCCTCACAGCTACAAAACAGTTGTGGACTCCTTGGATTTCTCATTTTTGGTCAATGTGGGACTTAGACTCACACTTGGATTTCTAATAATTTCCTTCTCAGGGTGATTTTAAGGAGGAGTATCACTGGAAAGATCAAACATCAATAAGACCTGAACCCAACCACATAAAGCATTGACACCACTCTCAACCCAAAACTTTAAGGCGATGAGTTTATGGGCATTGATTCTTATATGATGCTCTACTTCTCATTTCTGGTCAATATGGGACTTAGACTCACACTTGGATTCCTAACACATTGATATATGTTTTGTCTTTATGAATAGTATCATTTTAAAGAAGATACTAACACTACATTAGAGCATGATTGTCCATTTGGTTAAATATTTGGAAAACAAAGCTCGTAGATTGCTTGAAGAGACTTTTGATGGAGGTAGCATGATGTGTAGCAACTGATTGGTGAAGCAATGATATGTGAGCCATAATAATGTTGTAAGAAGATTGAAACATGTGCTGTACATAAACTCTGATAAAGGAGGAACAAAGAGATAAAGGAAAAGGAAACGATAACACAGCAGATTCCTCTGCCTCGTCGCACATTGGCCTAGAAATTAATAAAATCCTGCAATTTAAATACTTTCGTTGATGCAGCTTTAAACAACTTCTCAACAATCTCTACAAATGGGAAAGGGAATACGAGGAACATTTTCCACATGCTTCTCCAAATGTTTTCCTATTTTCACTCAACCCTCTTACATGAACATGTAATGTATCAATCTTTCAATGCCAACTTTAAACGTTCTCACAAAACTTTTCCAGCGTCATATCGGTGGTTATGTATTTGACCTAAGTTGGAGTTTTATGTTATATAAAAGTACACAAATAGTAACATATATTATGATGTTTTTTCATGAAATTTCCAACAATGACAGCACAATTTGACGCATCCTGTAGATTTTGTACATAGGATGTAAATCAACTTGTGATGTTCTCTAGTTGTGCCGTTTTAATTTATGGAGTTAAAAATTATATATCCACCCTAGGTAGTTCATAGTTACAACTTTTTATTAACCATTGTGTTAGTAAAATTGTCCTTGGCCACGGATAAGTTTAATTACTCATTAATTTATATACTTGTGTTTTACGTCGCTACTTGTAGCTTTGGTCCTTAACATATACACATGAATCTGTTTAAGCTTTTATAGCTTTAGTCCTTAATTAATATATACACATGAATCTGTTTCAGCTTTATCATATATGATTAGAACGATTGAAAAATATGAGAACAACTAAAATGAGTAGATTTTAAGTCCAAAGATCTATGCAAAAAAAAGTATGAGAGAATCATGAATATGGATAGTTTCTTTAAATAATTAAAAAAAAATTTTAAGTCGTATTGTATGGTTTTTCACACATTTCCTGAAAGATTAATATATGGTCTCAATGAAATTTTATTACATCTACTAATTTCTTTTTGAAGTAGCCTTTCAGTGAAATAACTTTATTAGGCAAAACATTTTATTTTTATTTTCGTGAGAATATTTTTTAAAGTAAAATAATATTATCTAATTTAATAGTTATATTTATTAAACTATCTTTTTTTTGTTAAGAAGTGTTAAATAAAGTAAAGTAAATGTCATTTAACCGTAAATCCAAGATGTCCAAGAAATAGTCATTTAGATTGAGCATCGGGCTTTTACTTATCGCACTCCCATTTTTTTGCACATCCCATCAAATTTTCAAAATAATCTTTTTGTCTTTGAAAAAGTAACTTTTGGATTATATGTTTTGGAAAAGTTTTGAAATAATATTTTTAGAACGAAATTTTAAGAACAAAATTTTTGGAATGAAATTTTCGAAACATATGAAATGCATTTTGAAATAAGCTTTTCAATGTAAGATTTTCAAAATAAAATTTTCAGAATATGTATGATGTCTTCTTTAATAAGTTTTCTGAAACATTTCTACATGAAATGTCTTAAAAAAAAAAATTTCTGAAACATTTCAGAAATAATTTTTTTAAAATAATATATTTTTTTCTTTTCATTTTTTCTCTTTTTCTTTGCATCATTCTCCCTCTCTTCTTCCTTTGTAGCGACGGTGATGATGAAAATGACAACAGCAACGGTAGTGTGATGGAAGGTTTTTGAATCTTTTCCTTTTGTTTGTTTTGGGGCTGCAGGTAGTAATTATCAGAGTGCACAAAGTAATGGCCTGAACATCATGGAGTTTAGGCTGAAATGGTTCACCGGCCCAGCTCTCTCAAGTCATCAAGAGAAATAAACAGCTTAGTAAATAAGTAATTGTACAACTAATTCCAAAGAAATTATTTATGGCTAGAACAAGAACACCTTAGTGAAGCTTTACATATGAATTTCCATTATATGTTAATTTCCACAGCGACAATAAGCAAAATTAGTTGCAACTGAGTTATAGACTTCGTCTTCTTCGTATTACACTTTGGTCACGATTCGATAGATTTTTTAATCCGCAATAAATATTATATATATATATATATATATATATATATATATATATATATATAATATAAAGAAATATATTTTTTTTCATATTTCGTTATTTCAATTTTATTCTTAATTATTATTTTAAAAATTAATTATTTTATAAATAATTCATTTTTAATCATTATTTTAATTTTTTTTTTCTCTTTGACATTTATTTTAAAAATTTCTTTTCTATACATATTTTATTTTTTTAATTTTAAAATTTATATAACTGGCCAGTTCTCTTTTATATAATATTTCCAAAAAGAACACAAGTTATCATTCAAATTTAGTTAGAGGGTAATAAATATCCCATTAGTCTACTCACAATTATAATACTACGATTGAAATTATTATGTAGAATTCAAAAGCTAATGAAATGGTTTAATGGTTAAATAAAGTAGAGAATCAAAATTCATAGGACCATATATAAATTTGTGGGAAGGTACAAATGTCTCACCTGGTAACCATCATAAAATGTATTTGCTGATCTTTATGGTGATCACACATAATTGCAGAAATAAATTCAACACTGAAATGCTAGTAATAGTTGTCAGCAATCTGTTGAAGGTAAGAGAAAAGCTCTTGCGGTTTAGACAACATGGGCATGTGATCAGCTCCAGCAATCACTTTAACCTCATCAGGAGGGTTTCTTTCGACCATTGACAATTGAAAATCCTGCTCTATTAATTTGTCTTCTTCACACACTATATAGACTCTGCCCACAGTTCCATGCTTCTCTTCAGTGAGTTGTGTATTCTCTCGCAAATCTTCATAACTGAAGATGGGAAAGGGTCTCACTAGTGACAACGCCAGGGTCAAGTCCTTGTTCATTTACACATACCATGGTTAATACATTTTTGCAATCGTCTGTAAAATCACTGCTTCATAAACTACTTTTCTGTCGGTTTATTCTTAATCTATCAATATTATCACGACGATAAATAAATTTGTAGACTGATCTTAATCAATAATACTCAATTTCTAATATTTTTATAAATTGATTTCGAAGCTTACTCAAACAATTCTCAGTATCTGTTATAACTACAAACAGTTTCTGCGCGCGTGTTTGTGAAACCACAAGAGTGCAAATGAAATTCGTTTCAACGGTTCACGAGACTAATTCTTGTCGTAGTAGGAAGACAGTTGAATGCTAAAAATTTTGTTTCCTGGTTAAAGTTTTTGAAGAGACTAATTCCGGATAATAATTTGAAAACAGCTTGAAAAGACATATATATACCTCGGGTGGAGATAGGTGGTAGACGTTGGATGCTAAGTTTTGAGGATCGGGTGGTATATATCGCTTCTGATGACTGTTGGAATTTTCATCAGACACAGCCTCTGAGTCAAAATTGGATTTCAAGCTTAATCTGTGGTTGAACTATAGAAAATGAAATTAAATTGAGTAACAGAGAGAATAGCAGTTTAGACATAGAAGGAATTAATTGTTGGTACCTCTTGCTTCAGTGAGAGATAGCTGAGGTGGGGACCTGGCATCCAGGCGGTGACGAAAACCGCAGCAGCAATTTTGTGGGGGAAGAATTCCATGGCTAGAGAAATGCATAAGCCTCCAAAACTGTGACCTACAAGGATGACTCGTTCCTCTGCTGGCAAAGAGCGTAGAAATTGGAGCAAAGGTTCAACATATTCTGAAACGGAAGTGATGTCAAGCACCTGCTTTGGATCGATGCCGGACGCCGCCATGTCGAGAGACGTGACTTGGATTCCGGCGGAATTGAGAAGAGCAGAGAGCTTATACCAACACCAGCCTCCATGCTGTGCTCCGTGAACCAACACCAGACGCCGCTTCTTCTTCCCCTCCATCTTCTCACTATTTCAATGCTTTACGTTTTTTTTTTATCAGCAGAGTTCAATGCTTTACGTCTCTACTAAATAGATATATTGGTCCATTTTCTTTCAATTGATAAAAAGTATTTTAAATTGTGTATTCAATGCTAAAAGATGTATTCATATTTATAATATAGCTAGTCTTTAGACCCGTAGCCCGGGTTTTGTCTTTTCTTATTGCTTAGAACAAAAGTTTAATAAAAAAAATAACAAGTGATGTTTGATAATATTAGAATAGTTAATTTATTAAGAAATAGTTGTTTTCTCGTGATTGATAACGATGAATTTGAAAGTTATTTATTTATTTATTTATTGGAGTATTGTAAAGATGTTTGAGTTTTGTGACATACAAAATGATCATGTGTTGCATGTAAGTTTTGTAGGAGAAAATATATTTCGGATTTAGATGTTTTCATTAACAAGGACTAAAATTAGGTATTATGTTAAGTTGTCTAATAATCGTGAAGAGATAGTAAAATTTGATAATGTTATGACTCATATAAATTTTACTTTTTAATGTTCCTCCTCTCTTGTATATTTGTTCCCATCTCTATTTTAAATGTGATAGAGTTTTAATTGTGTCATTCTATTGTAATTAATAGCATGATTTGCATATATGATTTTGTCATTTTATAGTTGTTTAATAATGTGTATGATGTGAAAGTAGTACCTAAATATTTTTAGTTATGTTTATATTAGATTATTCAAGTAAAAATTAATAATTTGTCAAATTGAAAATGTAAGAGTTATCTAAATTTTTTTATGCATGCATAAAGTTAAATGTATATTTACTATTATAATTTTTAGTATATATGGATAACATATTCTACTATATATTCCTTTGTTATATTTAATATATTGGTCATAGTATATTTCATAAACTTAAAATCAAAGAGTTAATTAGCAAAATACTATTGTATGAATATTTTAAATTTTTTCATTTTTTTTTTGTAATCTTCATAGTTGATGACAGTTGCGCAAATTACAATTCTTGTGAAACTGGATTATCATTCTTAATATATGACGATAATATGTTAGCTCTAGAGTTACACATAATTCAAGTTCTGGTATTAAAAAAATGCTCAATTTCAAAATATGAAAGAAATGTTATATTATTATCTTTTAAATTTCAAAAAATTAAAACAAAATAATAATTATATCCATAACAAAATATATCTCTCTTTCAATTTTTAGAAAGTATAACTATATAGAACTTAAATTTTATATATACTTGTAATAGATTTTTCTGTATCAGCTCCCAAGTCACACATGTACTTTTATTACTGCATTATGCATATTGTCAAGAATAAAAAGATATACACATAAAAAAATTATGACTATATAGATATATCACATATATTTACTTAGGTTGAGACTAATATATGAATATAAAACTCTTGAAATTTTTAGGATTTTTGAAAATATGATAAATATATGTGATATGTTATATATTGTTGTATGACATTAGTTTTACACACATAAGACATTTGACACCACTTTTATAAAAAAAACCATAAGACAATAGTGTTATGGACTTTTATTCTTATATAGTGTTTAACTTTATTTATTCTATCCAATGTAGGACTTTTGACTTACACTAGGACTATTTCCAACAATCTCCCATCAACAGTGAATCCCTTTTTTTATTTTTCATATGATATATTTTCCTTTAGGTGTATGAGTGACCCCTTTTTGGTTGTGGTTATGCGGTCAGTCACTTCAGTGACTCCTTTTTTGTGTTATGGTTATGTGGTCAATCACTCCGAACCATCGGCTCTGATACCACTCTTGAAATTTTTAGGACTTTTTAGAAATATGAGAAATATATGTGATATGTGATATGTTATACGGAGGAACATCATATTCCTCTATGACTTTCCATAGATATAGATTTATATTTCTATTGGCTTTAACAATCTTTGACATGGTTAATATTTTCAGGTGATATTTTGTTATATATCTATTCCTTGATTGGACTTTAACATGTTAAAGTACAACTTAACATTACATCTAAATCATCTTAAAAATCATTATTTTATTTAACTAAATATTTAAAACATAAGATAATTCAATTACAAATAATTCAAATATTATGCTTTTAAACAAAAGATGTCATTTTTTTATCTGATTACAATTTAAATTGATTTACATTTACATATAAGCTTATTAAGTACTATGATTATACGTAATAAAAGGTAGATTAGGTTAAAGATAATAACACATGATATAATAAATAAAATATAAAGATATTACAATACAAATTTATATTTTATTTTTTTATATGTAAATTATGTTTAATAAATATGGGACATTACAAAAACATACTTTTTGATAAAAAAATATTATAACAATAGTTAAAATAAAATTATAGTTAAGATTGTAAAGAATTTATAAAATCATAAATCGAAATATACATTTTATTTTCAAAATATAAAAGTAACAAATTATTAAAATAAATTCAATTCTTTTATCCATGCTTCATCAAATTTAAGTCTACAAAACTAATTACTTTGTAAAAATCACTTACAATCCTAACTGTTAGGAATTCAAGTGTGATTCTAAGTCCCACATTTGCTAGAAATGAGAAAGTGGAGCACTACATAAGAATAAAGACCCATAAACTCATTGTCTTAAGGTTTTAGGTTGAGAGTGGTATCAATACCTTATGTGGTTGAGCTCAGGTCTCATTGGTGTTGTATCTCCCCAGAAGTGATACCTAAACCTAACATATAAAAAAAAACACTCAATTTTTAATTACATTTTAATTTTTTTATAATTAAAATTTCATTTATCATCTTTAATTGAATTTTATTTTAATTGAAATTAATTCAAGAAGGTGAATGAATGCTCGGTGAATTTTAACGGTATTTTTTTTTATTTGGTGGTATTGTAGTTAATAATATACATGACAGTGAATTTGTAATCGTACTAAATTTTAATTAGATTTCGATTTTATTTGAACTCAATATATTTACTTAAAAAGGTGAATAATTGGTTTAGTAGAAAAACACGATGATATATATGATTTTACTCGTAACCTAAAACCTTAAAATCTCATAATTTTATAGATTAAATATTCATTTTAACTACCATCACAATCATCTACGTAAAACTCATTTAAAAAAGAATATATACAATATAATGAAGAATGTTTTTTATAAAAAAATGAAAATATTAAAATGAAAATTAATTTTTTATATTATTTTTTTGATGATTGATGACTCATTGATCGTCAATAAATAAGACACTAAAGATCAAAGGTTAGAGAAAGTCATTCATGATAGATTTAGATAGATTATTTATAACGTGTATTAATTGGTTTTTATACACTAATAGAATGGTTTCATAAAGTAGAGAAGCACATTCATAAGACCATCTACAAATATCTGGGAAGGTACAAATGTCTCACCTGGTAACCATAATAAAATTGATTTGCTGATCTTTATGGTGATCACACATAATTGCAGAAATAAATTCAACACTGAAATGCTAGTAATAGTTGTCGGCAATCTGTTGAAGGTAAGAGAAAAGCTCTTGCGGTTTAGACAACATGGGCATGTGATCAGCTCCAGCAATCACCTTAACCTCATTAGGAGGATTTCTTTCAACGATCGACACTTGAAAATCCTGCTCCATTATTTTGTCTTGTTCGCACACTATATACACTCTCGCCACAGTTCCATGCTTTTCTTCCGTGAGTTGTGTATTCTCTCGCAAATCTTCATCACCGAAGATGGGAAAGGGTCTCAAAAGTGAAAACGCCAGGGTCAGGTCCTGATTCATTTACGCATGCCATCCCAATATCATGCTTAATCAAGACACTTTCTGTAAAGTTGAATGCTAAAAATAATATAATGCTTAATTCTTGATAATATTTTGAAAACAACTTGAAAAGACATATACCTCGGGTGGAGATTGTTGGTAGACGTTGGATGCTAAGTTTTGAAGATCACATGTCATATATGGCTTCGGATCATCACTGTTAGTATTTTCATCAGACACAGTCTTTGCGCCCAAATTGAATTTCAAGCTTAACCTGTGCTTGAACTGGAGAAAAATAAATTAAATTGTGAGAGTAACAGAGAGATGAAACAATGGTAGAAGGAACGGTTGGTACCTCTTGCATCAGTGAGAGATAGCTGAGGTGGGGACCTGGCATCCAACCGGTAAGGAAAACCGCAGCAGCGATTTTGTGGGGGAAGGATTCCATGGCTAGAGAAATGCATAAGCCTCCAAAACTATGACCCACAAGGATGACTCGTTCCTCTGCTGGCAAAGAACGTAGAAATTGGAACAAAGGTTCAACATATTCTGAAACTGAAGTGATGTCAAGCACCTGCTTTGGATCGATGCCGGACGCAGGCATGTCGAGTGACGTGACTTGGAGTCCGGCGGAATTGAGGAGAGTAGAGACTTTGTACCAACACCAGGCTCCATGGTAGGCTCCGTGAATCAATACCAGACGCCTCTTCTTCTCCCCCTCCATCTCTCTCACTTCTCTGCTTATTCACACCTTCTATGCTTTATGTCTCTACTAAATAAATATACATGTCTGTCCATTTTCTTTCATTCCTTAACATGTATTTTAAATTCTGAATTCAATCATACAAGATTTATCCATCATGTTATAGTAAATGTAAAATTAGTGATGTGTTTAGATTAGTTAATTTAAGAAATAATTTATTTATCAGATGGATATTTTTTTTTTAAGATTAAAATACATCATTTGAATAAAAAATTAAAAAAATTAAAGTTTAAAGTTTATTTATTTTTATATGTAATTTTATGATGAAAAGGTTTTTTATATTTTTTTATCGATAAAAACAAATATATTAATAGGAGCATGGTTATCTCAATTCAAATACAAAAATCAAATGAGACAAAAATAATAATAAAAAATAATTTTAAACCATACATCTTTTTCTTTTATAATTGTTGTATATTAAATTACAAGAAAATAGCAAAATCGGAAAATGAGTTTTGGAACATAAACTTAATCTACCACTTTTGTTTACATAAAATTATATCACTCTTATTATTCTGATACCACTTTTGTTTACCTAAAATTTTATCACTCTTATTGTTCTGATAGGTTACAAAAATAAAAAAATACTTGACCAACACAAACATCATATACATGTAAAATTTCATTTTAAACCAAAGTACACCGAGAATTCCATTCAAGATATCATATTGTCTTTTAGAAAATTTCTTCCTCTCCTCGTCAAATGACCAATTTTATGTGAAGTGTAAGATGATGGCCGTTAGTGCTTCAAAATTAAATAGAGGAAAAATAGAAAAATTATTGTTAAAAATTAAACTCAAACTTAATATGAAAACATATTTTTAATAATTTAATTTTGTTGCACACAGTAAAAAGTTAAATATATTTATAAATCTTATATTTAGATATAAAATTGAAATTCGTCATCATTTTAAATTTTGATACTTTTTTATCTTAAATTTAAAAAATAAATAAATAAAATTATTTTAAATTTGGTACAATAATAATAATTTCTTTTACATATTAAATATAATTTTAAATTAAAATGTGTCAAATCTTATAAATAATTCAAATATATAAAATAAAAAAATACATATATCCATATTTAAAATTTATAAATCAAACAATATTAAAATTTAAAATAAAAATAAATTTCAATTTTAAAATACAATTTGAAATCTAAAAATATATTAAAATTAATGATAATACGTGATATTATCTCTTCAAACAAAACGTACGATCTAGATGAACGTCGAATAGCGAGTCCGCATGAAGAAAATCAATAATAAAAAAGTTGGCACAAAAATTGGACTTTGACCCACAATAATCACAATCTCAATCACAGTCCATCCCCACCTCATCAATTCCACAACTAATCTTTTTCATCTAGCAAGACCAGTTCTTCATCCCCATCTCTAATTAAAATTAATATAATATTTAAAATTTGTTATACACTAACTAAAAAGCATTCAATTTAATATAGATTTCTTTTTAATAAAAGTGAGTTTTTATTAACTACTTTTAATTGGCTATAAGATTGTTACTAAGAAACAAGCTTAATAATAATGTAGGATTATTAAAATATATTATTTAAAAAACTAAAAGAAATTGGTTGAAAACGGGGAAATGATAAATTTTCTTCTTAAAATCTAGGCATTGGTCTTGCTTGTGTCGTTTTCACTCTTAAATTCTATGTATTGTACGTTGAACATAATATTAATTTTAATTTCAAGTTTGACCCTGCCAAAAGGTTGTTAAACTTTTAAATTTCTCTATTGGTTCGTATTAAGTGCACGTTTAAACTAGCTCTTTAAGAAAAACAATATATTACTAAAATTACAAATTATATACATTAAATATGTATTTTACTCTTCTTAGCTTAATATGAAATTTGTATCATTTTTTTCCTATTAACGAATCTAAAAAGTTACCGAATAAGAAAATAATTTTCCTTCTGAATCCTTAGGGTTATATTCACAATTGACAATTTAAATCATATGGATAAATGTATAATATGATAGGAAACCTGAAAAGATTTATGCACATTATTAAGAAATGACCCTAATTACATTTTGCAATTGTGTATATAAAGTAAACTTTGATTAGTAATTGGATATTAGCGTCAGGTGAATTTACTCAATACTTATATTTTTTTTCAATTATTGAGTCTTGATTATTTGTATTTAAATACATATACATTATAGTGAGAATATTTAATATATGTATTTTAAGGCCAGAATTTTATTTTATTTTAAATTACGTTGCATTTTATGTGTTTGGATTCTATATATGCAATGATCAATAGATCTCATCTCATATCAATAGCCGACATGACACACAAGCCTTGACCGAACATGGCCATTTAACGCAATAATTACCAAGTTTACATACAAATCATCATACCTTTAATAAACTACTAATCAAATCATTCCAAACGCATCCACACAATGACCTATAATGACTTCATAGGTAGGTTGATATTTCAGGGTATAAAAACTTGAATAACATTTATTATTCAAACTAAAGAATTGACTTAGTATCATAATCGTTTTTGCAAGTATCCTCTTCTTATGGGACACTCCAAAGAAATTATGACGTCAACATCTCTGAAATAACTTCGAGGAAATTACTCAAGCGATTGATGAAACCTTTTTAGCTCGTCTACAAACATATAGTATATTATATATTCCTATCTTCTTTTTAGATAATGTTCTCTTATGATACACTTTTCCTGTATTCTTTTAAGATAATGTTGTCTTGCTCGCACATTATATATACCCTCTTCACACTTCCATACTTCTCTTCTGTCACTCTTGCATTCTCACCCGACATTTCTTCATCGCCAAAAATGCGAGTGGGTCTCAACAATGACAATGCCAAAGTCAAGTCCTGCACACTCCATCAAATGCCTCATAATTATACTGTTAATTCTCAATCTATATATACGTTTTCACCAAAAACCCTAACGCAGATTTGTTTTTTTTATTGCAAAGAACAAATTTTATTAAAAAAACATTGAACAGTACTCTAACCCTTATAAAAAGATATTGTTATACATATTGATGTTCTAGTTTAACATCTTAGTTCCACCAAAACAAAAGATTTCATCTAAATTAAAACCATATGAACTATTATTGTGATTCACCAACAAAGAGTAAAAGGGCATGTATGTCTCCCTAAGTATACGTGTGGCATATTCCTACGTGACTAGCACAAGTTTAAAAATCTTTTTGCTTCATAAATTAGCAGCATTCCACGATGTTCTGAACAGCTCCTTTGATTTAATCAATATTTTAAAAAGTTTTTTTTTCTATTATAAGATATGGTTTTAAATTTTGGATAAATTTCCACGCTTTAAGTAATTTTCGATATTTTAAATTACAAATGAACACTTCTGCTTACTAGTTTTTCCGTGCGCATGCGAGTGAAAACTTTATATTTTGTGGTAAAAAAAACACATGTGCGTCTTTATATTTGTTTGAAAATTAAAAATAAAAAAAAGTGATCAGTAACAATTGTAATAGGAAAACCTAAGTTCGTTTTAAAAATATAGCAACTAAAATCACAGAAGAAAACAAAATTACATAAAAAAAATTGTAATATATCTATTTTATTTCAAAGTACATATACCTCAGGTGGAGAGAGCTGGTATAAATTGGACGCTAAGAATTCGGGTGTGAATTTCATCGATCTTTTGGGTTGACTACTGTTGTTATCATCAAATTTTGAGTGCGAATTAGATTCCGATCTTCGACGAGCCTGGGACTTTAGACATGAAATAAGATTGAGTGAAGAGAGGAAATTCATGCAGTTTACGTAGTGATGTGAAGATTAAAAAGTAAAGTATACAGCACCTCCTGAGAAAGAGTGAAGAAGCTTAGATCGGGAGAAGGCATCCAGGAACTGACAAATACCGTTGCTGCAATCTTTTCGGGGAATTTTTCCATGGCTAAGGACACGCCGACCCCTCCCAAGCTATGACCGACGAGGATCACACGCTCTTCACCATCCAAGCTCTCAAGAAATTCCATCAAAGGTTCATAGTATTCTGAAATTGAATTCAGCTCCTCCGCCTGCTTCGGATGGATCCCGGAGGCAGCCATGTCCAGAGCTGTGACTTTGTGTCCACTCGATTTCAGCAATGCAGCCACCTTATACCAACACCATGCACCATGGCCACCGCCGTACGTGAATCAACACCAAATGCTTCTTTTTCTCTCTCTGCATCTTATCTCACCCTATATTTTCTCTTACCCCTGTCTAAATAATTGGAATGGAAAAGGTTATCTAATAAATATATATATATATATATATATATATATATATATATATATATATATATATATATATAATGAGTTTTGGACAAAAAAACTTTTTTACAAATTTGATAGACTTTCTATAAATATATTTGTTAGCATTGATTTTCAATTATTTTGAATTTATGATCACTTTTTTTTTTAAATTCCAACTGATATCAAAATTATTTATAAACCACTAAATTATTTCATTTAAAAAAAATGTAGATTTAGATTTAAGTCTGTAAAAATTCCAACTAATTTATTTTAAAAAATCTAGATTTTATTTTCTATTTAGTTATTTAAATTTATAATAGATTGAGACAGCTCACCAAATTTAGTTATTTAGAACATTTTAGGAAACTTTGTTGTTGAGTGTTTTGCCTAATTAGTGTCGTTCAAATAATGGCAACCAGCCACCTCCATGATATATGGTCACTAGGGTCCACTTCTAATTAAAGGAAAAGACTCACATAACTTTTCTTACATTTTGTTAGTATTATTTTATTATTGTATTATACAGCACAACGTAATGTAAATGTAAATAAGAGAGATTAGCAAAGGACACATGTGAACACGTGTATACCAAGTGACTGAGAAAATTAGAAATACAGATAAATATAAAGATAGTTTAAGATGATAAAGATAATCTACTTGGGGAGACGTGTAATGCATCTCTAACTAATGTTGACTAATTTAAGGACTCATGAAGTTATTTAAAAATAATTAAGAAACATAAAAATGATTATTTAATCAGAGAGTTTATCTAAGATGAGTATGTGAGATCTATTTAAATATAACTTGTTCGGATAAATCAAAAGGAACAAATATTTCTTCTTCGTTTGCATCAATATAAATGAAGAATGGAGTTGGAAGATTATAGTAAAATAAGATACTTATATTGAGTGAATACGTATAAACGAAAATGTTGATGGAAAATATTAAAAAGAAACATTTAATAATATTGAGTTTAAAATTTGTTTAGGTGAGAAAATTTATTAAAAAAAAATTAAGAAAATTAGTTTGGAAATATTATAATTGGTATTTGATTCATACTTGTTTTCGTACTAACTAGATCATAACATATTACATATACACATAAAATAAAGTGAGTTCATTTAAAAATAACCATCATTCCAATAGATAAACCATATATCATCACATCACACTCTCATAATATCAGCATTATATAAACACAACAAGTTATAAATGATTCACCAACCAATAACATAATAATATTGAATTGTATATGGTACATGAGTAATTGAAAAAAAATGAATAAAATCGCATCATTCATAGAAGAATTACAAGAAACATGATATAGAGGTTGTTCTTGCTCAACAAAAAAGTCATTCGTTCTTTTTATTTTGTATTTTTTGGACTTATAATTTATAGGGTTTAATTGCTATGATTATAGGAACCATGATTAATGTTTAGATTAGGATTAGTGGGCTTATCTCAAGCCCAATAAGACAATAAAGATGTGCCCAACCAAAGTCCAAGGAGTGTAAGAAGAAAGAAAGAAGGGAGCAACGTTACTTATTCTAAAATGAAGCCCATTAGAAGCTAGCCATCTCAACCAAAGAAGTGATTAAAGACAACATGATAAAATATTCAAAATCAAGCCTGAGAACCATGTGCAAGCACAATAAAATCAACTCACAACTGATCATTCATAGACATTATTTTGAATTTCTTTTTGAAATTTCAAAATTCAAATGTTACATTTTTTTTTCTTTTAATCAATTTTGACCCCATTTTGTAGGAATCCAAATTTCTTATTTAGATTTATCTAGATTCATATGAGTATAATTAGCATAAAAATTTTGAGGGATCTTATTATATATACTCATTTTTATCTCTTTAGTTTGACTTTTATCAACATGGATAACAAGTTCAAAATCAAACATAATAAGCATGTGCAAGCATGATAAAACCAACTCAAGTGAATCATTCATGGATATTTTTTTAAATTTCTTTTGAAATTTCAAAATTTCAATGTTCCATTTTTTTTCTTTTCATAAATTTTGACCCTTTTTTAGGGATAAAAATATTTTATTTAGATTTATTTAGATTCTTTTGAATAGAATTAGCGAATGAATTTTGAGGAGTCTTTTATATATATATATATATATATA
>Ga0214544_1008496_pt1 | contig 17026 bp, 16 predicted proteins | sample CNSS3metaG_FD_160074 | JGI IMG/M metagenome (GOLD analysis project Ga0214544, IMG submission 160074) | Root nodule microbial communities from cowpea collected in UCLA plant growth center, Los Angeles, California, USA - CNSS3 | ecosystem: Host-associated > Plants > Roots > Nodule | place: USA...
TTCCTGTTTTCCCGTTATAAATCCTCATGAACCCTAAATTCCAATTCCATTAAAATTAACGTATTAATCAACCAATTACAAATTTTTACAGTTGATAATCCATCATACCAACCCCATTCGAATCCCAGTATTCTTCCCAAGCCTTGCACACCACAAGAATAAGAAAAATCAGGAGAAACTGGGCAACCCAATATGTGTCGCCTGGCGGACTACCCTTAGCCGCCAGGCAGTGCATAGCAGAACCCAGAAAAAGAACGTTGGCAGCATGAGCCGCTTGGCGGGCCTTCAATGCCGCCAGGCGGTTTTTGGAAATTTTCCAGAATTTTGCCAGAATCCATCCCAAACCCAGATCATACATTACATCAATCAATACAACACGAAAACACGGAATTAGCATCAAACACTTCAAATCAAAATCAAGAATGACAAAAATAGAGTTTTATTTGGGTCTTCCAAGGTTTGAACCCATACGCATGCACATGCCAACTCAATGCCTAACCAATGCAACCAATTCATATTTCATACTAACCAATACAATTCAATAGTTATAAAAATCCACAACATGTTTTAATATACACAAAAATAATACTAATTTAATAACACATAAAAATAACATACATAGGACTCGAACCCAAGTCCCCTCACACAAACCAAGTACTCTCAACCACTTGAGCTAGTACCTTTCCACATCATACATCCCACCTTTATTACCTTAAAGGTTCTCTTTAACCACATTTATCCAATAATTACTTAATTAATTATTTAATTTTTTCCCGGGTCTTACAAGAAGGGCCCGACAACACGGACCAGCCCAACGACGCGGACAGGGCTAACGACCTGGACGTGCCCAAAGACCCGGACGAGCCCCACGACCTGAAGGAGCCCACAACCCGGACGAGCTCGACGACCCAGATGGGCCCAATGACTCGGACAAGCCCGACAACACAGACGGGCTCGACTACCTGGACAGGCCCGACAACCCGGTCGGGCCCGATGATAGGGACGAGGCCGACGATGAAGACGGGCACGATGATTGGAACAAGCCCGAACGGATGAGCCCGACGATCAGGACAGGCCAGACGACCCAGATAGGCTCGATGACACGGATGGGCCCGACTACACGGACGGGTCCGACGATTCGGACGGGCCCGATGACATGGGCAGGCCTGATGACCAGGACGAGCCCGATAACAAGGACAAGCCCGACGACCCGGACGGGCCAACGACCCGGAAGGGCCTAACGATCCGAACAGGCCCGATGACCCGATAACCTGAACAGGCCCGATGACCCGATAACCTGAACAGGCCCGATGACCTGAACAAGCCCAACGACCCGAACGGGCTCGACGACCCAGACGGCTCAATGACTAGGACGGGCCCAACTATCGGACGAGCCCGACGACCCATATGTGCCCGATGACAAGTACGGGCCCAACGACCCGAATGGGCCCAACGACTAGGACGAGCCCGATTACCCAAACGGGCCCAACCACCCGGATGGGCTCGATGATCCAAACAGGCCCAACGACCCGATCGGGCCTGTCCAGGTCGTTGGGCACGTCTAGGTCGTTGGGTTTGTTCGGGTCGTTGGGTCTTTCTGGATCATCAGGTCCATCCGGGTTGTCGGACCCATTTGGGTCGTTGGGGTCGTTCGAGTCGATGGGCCTATCTGGATAATCGAGCCCGTCTGAGTCGTTGAGCCCGTTCGGGTCATCGGGCCCGATCTGATCGTCGGGCTCTTTCGGGTTGTCGGGTCTGTTCGGGTCGTTATGCCCGTTCGGGTCATGGGACATGTCTGGTTCATCGAGCCCGTCTTGGTCTATTCTAAAAAAAGTTTTTATACATATTATTCTAAAAATTGTAAAATTCAATTATATGTAAATATATCATATTAGAGCAAATAGATGTGTGTATATTATTATATATGGTCTAATATACGAGTAGTTCAAATGAAAAGATGAAATCATGCCTTATATAAAAATAAATAAATAATTTAAGCACAAAATGGTTAGCAGCTAAAACAAACTTGTTTTCAAAAACTAATAATAAGGTTCGACAAGTTTTCAGTTTATAAAAGGATGTGTCAAACGTACCAAAATATCATATAAAATATATAAACTTAAAGAAAACTGTAAAATTATTAGTGATTTTAATTAAATATTTTTTAAAATTTTTTGTTTTATGGATTAAACATTAAAAAATATACTCTAATGAAAATATTAATTAGGTTGTTAAGAAAATAAATTTAATAAAATTAACGCAATGACAAAAGATTATTATATTCCGATCACGGAGATCATAAAAGTGGATCAGTGATATTTGTAGCACACACTTTTTGACTAAAATAAACTTACATTTTTTTTTTTGACTAAAATGATATGGTGTGCATTGTTTGATCACAGATTTTCTTTTTAATTTATGTGTTGATTCTTCAATGAGAACTTGTACTTGCATATCTTCCTTTATTACGTGGGAGATATTTGTTGTATTCAATTATAACTTAACTACTATATATAATACGGAGAAGTTTTGTCTGTTTTATTTGGTTGTACATTTGTTTAATTTTCACATTTTGTTTAGTTTAGGTAAACCATTTAAAACATTCCCCACATGTTTTTTTTAAGGTTTTTTTATTTCGATTATAATGTTGAAGACAAACAAGGATTTTAAACAATAATTTTATGGGGTAGTGAAAATAATATGCTCAAATTGATGGATCACTAAAGACATAACACTAATAAAACTAATGTCATCTACATACATTATTGACAACCAAAATTTTAAAATAATAAATTTATAAATCAAATATTGTTTAATTTTTTCATTTCTGTCTAATATAGAATTTAAACTTAACATTTGAATTTCTAAACAATTTTCTTTCAATAATAGAAAAATAGCATAGGTAAGTTTATCTTATAACACCACATTTATCTTACACATAAACAAATGTTAGGAAAATAATTGTATCTTCTTAATCATGAACAACACTAACTATAACTTGTAATTTTTGTTTTCAGATAAAAATATCAAGAAATGGGGAATCAAACAAGAGAATTGGATCAATATTACCTTCGTCCCTTATGAGCTTTGTGACTAAGTGGTGCTATTGTAGTGCTCATGATGATTGGCACATTAGCTTCATTATCGAACACTCAAATTGGAACAAGTTGAAAACAAGTTTAATCTTGTCGCCAACAGATTTCAAATTTTAATTCGACTATATTTTTTTAATTTAAATCCAACAACTTGAAATAATTTTAACAAGGATTAATTTAATTTTTAATTTAACATATGAACATTAATATTTTGTTAACTTTAAATTGCAATGGTGCGTCATAATTTGTTTTACAAGAAGCTCTTACAAGAAAAATATTTAGAATAATTATAAATATATTAATATTTTTAAGTAGCATTTGTAACACATTGTTATTGCTCCGATAAAGTGAGTAACATGTGTTGGAAATATTATTATAATTTTAAAAAGAATTATTTGACTCACATCAATATCTTTATGAATTATTAATTTTATAGACAATTTTTTTATGAGTGAATACTCTTTTATTTTATTATATTTATTTTATTTCAATTAATTTTATTATTCTTTATTATTTTATTTTAATGAGAGTTATTACTCCTTATTCTCTTTTACCTATAAATATAAGAATATACACATGAAACATAGCAACTCGTGTAGGAGTGTTTTTGGTATTTTTATTTATATTATCTTTTAAAACATTAGTGTTTATAAGATTAAGAGAAACGCATATTATCTTATTTGTCCTATATAGTTGGGACATTTTGTAACGATAAGTCTGCACCCCACACATTTATTTTTTTTCTTCATCCATATATCTCTCTCAAGAAAAGTTGTAACGTCTCATTTAAATAATAACATAATTAAATGAAACATCATACAAATTAATATAAAGAGCAACGTTATGGCGTTATGGAGTATAAATATCACTTCTGACAATAAATCTCAGATACTTAAGAAAAAGTCTAAGGCATACCACGATGTCATTGACAAAACAAGATAAAAGTTGAACAATATTTAAAATACAAGGTAGTACATAGGTCTCGACCTTAAAGAACACTCGGAGTAGGGAATCCAACCCAAGAATAACTACGCAGCGGAATCTCCATCACTCTCACGACCACGAGGAGTTCCCACATCTGCTCACATCAATAAATTGATGATCATCAAAAAAAAGAGAAAACCACACACAAGACACGCAAACAAACAGAAAGGGTAAGCTAAAGTAAAAAGGTTTTTATCAGGCAATTAAACATACAATTTAAAAGTCAAGCGTACATAAATCCGCCAAGCATATAATGACCGACAAACAAGACACTAAGACTCAATCATCTGGATACATATAATCAGTCGGATTCACTAGATGCTTGCACTTGTGGTGGTCACTACTGCTTTGCAGAGCCATTGCCAATGGGTTTTACCCTACCACGCACAAGGTTAGCCTTCAAACATCTAAGCCATTATCCTGCCAAAGACTAGGGCCTCCTGTTACTCTCACCACTTGAGTCAGTACGCTCTGCGTGAGACTAACTGACTCTTTAGAGTGTTAGGATGCAATCCTTACTTGAATCCTTACTAAATTATATAATGAGGCACCACCACGAAACCTTCGTGGAATTACGTCCTGATCATGAGGCACCACCATGAGCTCCCACCATCAGGGGTCGTGGAATTACGTCCTGACCATGAAGCACCACCACGAAACCCTCGTGGAATTACGTCCTGACCATGAGGCACCACCGTGAGATCTCACCTAAAGATTCATGGAATTACGTCCTAAACCATACCAAAAATCATGTCTCACCAACTAGAATAAAATTATCATGCACATCAATCTCATGTCAATATATATAACCAACCATCCAACAAAATCATACTTTCCATTCCAACATAGCAACATCTCATCCCCATTTAATCTCATACAATATTCATGGCACCATAAATCATACATTACATGCATATTCACATACTTCATACCTTAAATAGGGTACTCCAACCAACCATACAACCAACAACCAAAAACATGAAAAAGAACACAATTTCCAGCATCAGTCTTGCTCAAGCTATGGACCCTCGCTCAGGCGAAAGAGGTCTTTCACTCAAGCTACAGACCCTCGCTTAGGCGAGACTGCCAACAGAACGCACAGTAGGGTTCGTGTAAGATCCGAGAAAATTAATTAATTAATTAATTAATTAATTAATAAATGTGGGTAGTTGAAGCCTTTATGGCATTTAATATTGATTGATGTGACGTGGAAAAGTACTAGCTCAAATGGTTGAGAGTACTTCATTGTGTGAAAAAACTTGGGTTTGAGTCCTATGTATGCCAATTGTGTGTTATTTGATTTATTATCATTTTTAATAATATGCTTGATCATGTTGAGTGATAATATAATCATAGAATTATATTAATTATCATGAAACATGAATTGATTAAGTGGTTATGCATTAGCCAAAGGGGCCGAAAAACATGCTATAATGAACCATTGAATGGTAATTAACATTACCATTAAGCCTCATTTTCGTTTTTTATCATTAACCTAGCATTAAGGCACCATGCTGCCATTTTCTTTTTCAATGATATTGTATGCAATTGCATTATATATTGATGCATGAAAGTCTTCTCCTGAACCAAAATTCTTTTATTGTTTAACCTCTTGATGTTTGTTGTATGTGATCTTAGAGAGGGTATAGGTATGCTTGTGGTTTCCATTGTATTGAGTACTCTATGTGACTTCATCACTACTATGATTATATGATTCTTCTTCTTTCTTTTATGACTTGCCGAGATATTTAGAGTTTTTCTCCTAAATATGGCACAATTATTATAATTATCATTATTATTATTATTATTATTATTATTATTATTATTATTATTTATACTAGCTTAAACACAGGCGCTATCGCACCTGTGTGTACGCATTTTTTTAATATGTATGATATTATAGTGAAAATAAAGTGAAATGTACGAAAAATATGAGAAAATAATTGTTGATGAATGAGAGAAAAAAGAAGAAAGTGATAATTAAATAGTTTTATAAAAACTTTTAAAAGTAACAATTAATTTTTAAAAATTTAACAAATAATTACATTATAAAGAGGGCAAAGTTGAAATTATGAAATGTGGACACAAAAGAGGGAATCCTCTTTATATATAGTTATAGATATTATTATTATTATTATTATTAGTTATTATTGTTATCGTATTATTATTATTATTATTATTATTATTATTTTTACAATTATTATTATTATTATTTATTATTATAATTATTACTATTATTATTATAATTATTTTTATTATTATTTATATATTGTCATTACTAGTTATTATTATTATAATTATTATTTTTATTATTTATATATTATTATTACTAGTTATTATTATTATTATTATTATTATTATTATTATTATTATTATTATTATTATTATTATTATTATTATTAGCGATCATAGGCGCTGTGTATTCACATTTTTTAATTTTTAAGAAATTTAAGATCAATAACAAATATATAATTTTTAAAATAGTTGTTAAATATAAAATTAAAAAAAATATGTAAAAAGAAAATTTAAATAATAATTTAAGACAAAAGAGATTTGCAGAAAAATGATTAAAAGTAAATTATTTATAAAATAATTAATTTTTAAAATAACTAAGGGTAAAACGGATATTATGAAATGTGGACACAAAAAGAGGAATAGATTTTTATTTTTATTACTATTATTACTATTATTTCATTTACTATTATTATTAATATTTTAATATTAATATTTTATTTATTATTATTATTATTATTATTTTTACTATTATTATTATTATAATGATAATAATAATAATTTTTTTATTTTTATTTTTATTTTTATTATTTATATATTATTATTAGTTATTATTCTTATTATTTTTATTATTATTCTTTTTATTATTATTACTATTGTTATTATTATTTTATTTACTATTATCATTAATATTATTTTATTTTATTATTATTATTATTACTATTTTTACTATTATTATTATTATTATTATTATTATTATTTATATATTATTATTACTAGTTATTATTATTATTATTTTTATTATTACTATTATTATGATTATTATTATTATTATTATTATTTTATTTACTATTATTATTAATATTTTGTTATTAATATTTTATTTTATTATTATTATTTATATTATTATTTTTACTATTATTATTATTATTATAGTGATTATTCATATTATTATTATTATTATTTATATATCATTATTATTATTAGTTATTACTATTTTATTATTATTATTATTATTAATATTATTATTTTATTTTATAATTATTACTATTATTAATATTTTATTTCATCATTATTATTATTATTATTATTATTGTTTATTATTATTATTATTATTATTATTCCTATTATTATTATTATTTTATTTTATTTTATTTTATTTTATTTTATTTTACTATTATTTTATTATTATTGTTATTATTATATTTTTATTTTATTTATGATTTTATTATCATTACTATTGTTTTATTATTATTGCTTTATTTTGTTATTATTATTATTACTTTGCTATTATTGTTTTAACTTATTAGTATTATTGTTTAATTATTATTGTTTCATTTTATTTTATTTTATTATTGTTTTCATTATTATTATTATTAATGTTGTTTAGTTTTATTTTTATTATTATTATTATTATTATTATTGTTGTTGTTGTTGTTATTAGTTTTATTATTATCATTTATTGTTTTATTGCCCATGTGATATTTTGGGGCAATAGTTATATATTCTTCCTGCTTTTGTATATTGTTTGGTTGTTCAACATTGTGTTGGACTATGATCCAGTCATGTGATTATGATTGGATAAACATATTTCATGTTATGGATTCTATGTATAGTGTTTGGGGTTCTTTGGAACTTAGTTCAAAGTGCCAAAAACCAGTAGTAGTGACGTTACTGGTGTTGCACCTAGTGGCTTGGGGTGTGCTGCGTGGCGGCTTAGGGTGCGCTGCCAGGTGATAAAGGAAAACCAGAGAAGCTTGAAACGCATGGCACCTGGCGGAAAATGGATCCCGCCAATTGGAAAATATCTGGTAGAGGCTCTGGAAAGCACGTGGCGCTTGGCGGTGAGGAGTGTCCTACCAAGCGATAACTACAGGCATGGGCATCAGAGGCGCGTTTGCGTCTAGCAGTACGTGTCCCCCGCCAGGCAGTCTGGAAGTGGGCAGCGCCTGGCGGTACGTGTCTCCCGCCAAGTGATTTTGCTACTGCAACTTTGGGTTGCTAGTTCTGCAGGCGTGATCTACAAGGCTTTTAGTGATGCTTCAAAGGTAGGTTTGCTGGTGTTCCTTGAGTTGAGCTCAGAACGTATCCCTTGAGTTGAGCTCGGGTTAGGGATTAAGCACGTGTTATTCCTCGAGTTGAGCTCAGAATGGCATCCCTTGAGTTGAGCTCGGAATGACGGATGAACACGAGGAACCCTTGAATTGAGCTCGGGTTAGCGAGTGTTACCAATGTGAGTGTGCTTGTTGTGGCTAGTACAAATGGGTCCAGATAGATTGCCCTCCTCAGTAGTTGACTGATGAGTTTGGTAGTCTTGGGACATTACGAACTATGTTCGTATTTGGGAACTCCACCTGGCGTTACGGTGTATGATCCGTAACATGGTTTCCTGCACGTGCTCTATCGGTTGTGGCCAATAGGTATGGCAGCAATTCATCTTGAAGTAATCACTAGAAGATGTAGAACACGATTTACATGGTGGTGGCCATGTGGTATGACATTAGTGAAAGGAACTTTCCCTGATGTGAATGATGTGTTATATATGTATATGAGTGTCTTATATATATATATATGTGTGTGTGTGTGTGTGGTTTATTCTGTTAGCTCACCCTATCAGCTTGTGTTTGGCGATGATCGTGTACGCGGTACACGGGAGCAGATGATGTTGCAGGTGGATTTGGTGATGCTTGGCGACGGAGCGGGGATAGCTTGGGAGTTTTTATGATTTATGGCTTTGAAATAAATTGTAAACACTATGGATGTTTTATATTATTTTGAGTTTTATAAATTATGGAATTTTATACTATTCATAGATTTAATAAAGTTTTAAATTTCCCGTGTTTTTGGGAAATGATGCTTTAATAAATGAAGCTAACTTAATATTTCTTTACTTTTTATTTAAAATCCGTAATATCCTGACGGGATGTTACAAGGTTGATCATAGGGTTACTGTTGAGGTTGAGGGTAGGGTTGAGGGTGGCATTGAGAGTGGAGTTGCTGCTGAGGTTGAAGGTGGAGTTGAGGGTGGGGTTGAGAGTGGAGTTGTTGTTGAGGTTGAGGGTGGGGTTGAGGGTGGAGTTGGTGCTAGTGTTGAGGGTGGAGTTGCTGTTGTGATTGAGGGTGAGGGTCAAGTTCAGGGTCAAGTTGAGGGTGAAGGTGGGGTTCAGGGTGTCAGTTAGGTTCAGGTTGAGGTTGCTAAAGATGTTCATGGTAATATGAAGGGTAGTGGGGAGGTGAAAGTTCTTCATGAAGAACATGATGATGAAGTTAGGTTGCCTTTTGGGAGTGCCTCCCGAAAGAAAAAAAAGGGAAAGCCAAGGTTCATGGTAATATTGAGGATACTGTGGAGGTGGAAGTTCTTCATGAAGAACATGGTGATGCTGTTAGGGTGCCTTGTGGGAGTGCCTCCTGAAAGAGAAAAAAAGGGAAAGCCAAGGTTGGTTTTGACAGAGAAGTAATGGATGAAGAGGATGAGAAAGTTAGTCATGATGATTCAGGTTGATCTGGTGGTGAATGAGAGTCGGAAGAGTTGGGCAGTGTGTGTGATAGTGATTCAGAAGACGACATACAAGGTTATGAGCATTTTCCAACCTTTACCATGCCAAAAAGTATGGCTGATTATGAATGGGAGGTTGAGATATATTTTGGAAACAAGGCTGAATTTATAAATGCAATTAGAATATATGGCGTGCATAGTGGAAGAAGTCTAAAGATCACGAAAAATGATAGGAAAAAAGTTAATGTGAAATGCTTTGGACAAAAAGGAAAATGTAATTGGTTTGCTTATTGTGGGTATATGGCCCCAATTAAGACATGGCAATTACGGAAAATTGACAATAACCACAAATGCAGCAAATAATTTAATGTTGGTTTAATTACTTCTAAATAGTTAAGTGGGAAGATTGAAAACTCAATAATTGAAAATCCAAATATGAAACCAATTGATATACGCAATAAGGTTGTTAGGAAGTGGAATGTAGAAGTGTCTAATAATACAATTAGGAGGGCAAAAGCATTAGTAGCTAAAAATATTGATGGTTCATGGAAAGAACAATTTAAAAGGATTTATGACTATGCACATGAGATCATAAGATCAAATCCAGGATCCACCGCTAAGGTTAAGGTTGAAGAAAATAATGGAGAACCTACATTCATTAGATTGTACATCTATTTGAAGGCATGCAAAGACAGTTTCAACTCTTGTCGCCCTATCATTGGATTAGATGGATGTTTTCTGAAAGGTAAATATGGAAGTGAATTATTGGTAGCCATTGGAATAGATGCTAATGACCAGATAATGCCAATAGCATGGGTTGTCGTTGAAGTAGAAAACAAGGAAACTTGGACTTGGTTCATGGATTTGTTGATTGATGATCTTGGTGGACCACAAATTCTTGGTTTGTGTACATTCATCTCAGACTAGTAGAAGGTATCTTCTTTTGAAACCATTTAAATTTGTTTATAACCATGAATGGCATTCACTAATGTACTAATTTTTGTATAGGGTCTCGTGCAAGCTATAGAGACACTTCTTCCTGGAGCTAGTCACAGATTTTGTGTTCGCCATCTATATGCTAACTTTAGGAAGAGATTTCCTAGTGCAAATCTAATGCGTTTGATGTGGAAGGTAGCTAAATGCACTTACCCACAGGCATGGGAAAGAGAAATGATAAAGATAGACATAAACGATGAAACATTCAAATATCTTATTCAAATCCCCCAAGGTAAGTTTCAATTACTAAATTAAATTTTGTGCTGCCACAGTATATTTTGATAAATTCATGTTAATTTCTTTGAACATGTATCGGTCAAGATCAAGGTTTACTCAAACAGCTTTGTGTGACACAATGGTGAATAACATGAGTGAAGCATTCAACAGTCTTATTGTGACATCAAGGAGTAAGCCCATAATAACAATGCTTGAGGAAATTCAAACTTACGTCATGCGAAGATGGGCAGAATAGGTTGAAGATAAGTACATATGAAGGTTCTATTTGTCCAAGAATATTGGCCAGATTTAAAGAAGAAGCTAGAAATTCACGACATTGGCTTCCAAGGTACTTCAATAATCGTTAAACTTATTCCATTATTGCTAACATTCTAGGTGATTAATTATACCCTTACAACATATGAGAACTGGTCCGCAAATAAGATCTTTGAAGTGAGGCACACATCATGCATTGGAGAGAAATTTGTTGTCAACATAGATAATGGTGAATGCAGTTGTAGGAAATGGGGACTGACTGGGATACCGTGTTCACACGCAATAGCAGCCATGAAGTTTCTTAACTTGGATGGTGCAGACTACATCCCTGTGTACTTTAGGAAATCAACATATGAGGAAATTTACTCCTCCATCATCTACCCTATTAATGGTATGCATATGTGGGAAGAAACTGGTTTTACTGACGTATTGCCTCCATCTAAAAGGGCCTTACCTGGCAAACCAAAGAAGAATAGAAGACTTGAAGCATGAGAGATAAAGAAGAATCATAAAGAGTTAAGTAAATATGGTCTGTGCAAGATATGTGGAATTTGTAAGGAATTGGGTCACAACAGAAAACGAGGCCCTCAACTTCCTAAGTCAGCACCACCTTCTCAAGTGGTTCAACCGAATACTTCAGTGACACCAGCACCTGCACAAAGTGAGATGAATGGTCCATCGTCTATTAGAACAACACAATAAACAACTGAATTTGCCAATGGATCACAACCAACACCAGTTCAAACTACACAAGCTTCTCAAACATCAATACCACCTCAACCAATTCCTATTCAGCCTCCCTCAAACCCAAGATGAGGCACATCCACCATGAGGCATAAATTACAACCAACAAGAAGTCGTGCGTGGAAAACTTAAATTTGGTCATATGTAGTTCTTTAAACAGCAAGTTTGGGACGTGTATTTTGTTAATGTAGTTGGTAGGCAACTGCATATGTGTATTTTGTTAATGTATGCTGAATACTGCATTTTTTTTTGGACAAGTAATATACTGTTTAAAGGCTTTTATTACTTGTGGAACCTTTCAGGCAATGCAACTTTATGGATCTTAATTATATTGTACGCAATTACCTTATTCTGTCTTGTTTACTGCATAATGTGATTCTTTGTTATTAAATTAGCTTCATAATGTTAGCTTGAACGTATGCAGACATATGCTTGTGTTTTTACAGTGTTATATCACCAATAGAAATTCCATTGGAGTTGTAATTTCTTTCCAGAGTTGAATAGTTTGGATGTGTTTGTTTTAGGAAGTGTATTTTATGCATATCATGGGGAATTAATTGTGGTAGTGTCAAATTTCTTTACTCGAAATAGGCACAACTTTAAGATATTCTCAACTTTAGTAATGAGTTAAATTACAGGAGTTAAATTATGCATAAGATATTCTCAACATAAGATATTGTCAACCTTTTCTACATACACAATCACATTATAGGAGTTAAATTACGCATAATGTATTCTTTAATGCGTACACACTACACCTAAAATATGCAACATCACTTACACCCTTGAACACCGACAGGACCTACACAATCACTACAACACATTCATACAACCCATTCTTTATGGAATTCTCAATACCATTGTTAGTAGGATCACATTCATAATACCAAAAATAAAAACCAACCCTTTCAACAATTTAACCCATTTCTTTAACACCTTAAGATCTTTCTCTATATTACATATTTTCTTTCTTTGTCTCAAAATAGTACAATCCCTTTCGTCACTAACATCTTCATTGCACCATTTGAAGTAATTGCATCCAACAAAATCTGAGCTTCCACTCTATTATTTAAAAAAAAACATAACCTCATGCTTACAAAAACGGTAAAACAAAGCAAACCAAAAAACAACAAAAGAATAACTTCATTAACATTACCTTATAGTTAGGACAACCCTAAAATGTTTTCCCCCATTCTTTACCGTCCTGTCGTTCTCAACACTACAAATTCTCCATAATTACAAATTAGGGTTACTGCACCTCGACCTAGATCCACCAGAGGGAATGCTATCATTTTGAATCGTTGAGGCATTGCATGAACAAGAGGAAGATGAAGGAGACCTAGCCATAACTCACCTCAACCCTAAGCATGAACAAGATGAAAATGAAGGTGTTCAATGAATTAGGGCAACATTCACATCTTTCCTTCATATAGGGATGGCACGTCACCTACACAATCTCCACTGATCATTTAAACAAGTGTCAATTTTTCATACACATTGTGCCATCTCAACAAAAACTAAATGGCGTTTAGATCAAATTAACGGAGAGGACCAACTAATACATTTTTAAAAAACTAGAGGACCAAATTGGACAATTGAAAAACTAGGGTTCTTTTTGAGAATTTCACTAAAATTAAAGGACGAAATTAGGTATTAAGCCATTTTATAAAATATAACATCATTAACAATCCAAATACATTTAAAAGTGTCTTGTAACAACAAGTTAATATCCTAATCAATATTATTGTATATCTGAATTATAAATTTGGCACATGTTATCCTACCAAACTTTATGAACTTTGTAAGACCCTAGAAAATTAAATAGTTAATTAAATAATTATTTAATAAATGCGGGTAGTAGAAGCCTTTAAGGCATTTAATGTGGAATGCTATGATGTGGAGAAGTACTAGCTCCAGTGGTTGAGAGTATTTTATTATGTGAGAAGGCTTGGGTTCAAGTCCTATGTATGAAATTTTTGTTTTATTTTAAATTGTGCATTATTTTATTGATATATTTGAAATCCTAAAATTTTAGGAATTTTCACAAATATGAATTGGTTGAATTGGTTGTGCCATTGTTTGGTTATTGAGTGGTCACGCGTTCAAACTTTGGCAGGAACGAAACTAAAACTTTCTTTTTGCCTAATTTTACTTTGGCAGGACTGCAGTTGAGAGTACTGGCAAGAGTGGATTGCAGAGGACTTTTTGGTGTTTTGGGAGAGGTAGAGTGGAGTTTTGCGTGAAGAAGAAAAGGGAAACTTTTGGACATCCCAAGGACGAGAGCTAGAGGGCCAATTGGAGCGCGAATTCCAGGTAAGGGGAGTTGTTTATAATTGTTGTGATTCGTGAATAATGTACTGTGAATTGGATGAACTGAATTGCATGAAAACCTTGCTGAATCACGCTGTTTTTTGCGAATTCTAGGTTCTCGCCCCGAAACCACCTGGCGGGCATGAAGGTGCCGCCAAGCAGCACACCAATTTTACCTCAAGTTTTGGGTTCTGCCATGAACTGCCTAGTGGCGAGACTGAACCGCCAGGCAATTCGTACTGTACTGTCACTGTTTGTTTGCAATTTTGTGTAATTTGTGTTGTGTTGATTCTTCATTAACTTCTATATCTGTGGAGTTATAAAAGACCATGATATTCCTGTTGTTGGCGTGATTTGAATTACCATTAGGGATGGAGGTGAGAGGAATTAGGAGTCAAATGAAGGAATTCAATGAATGTTTGATCTTTAATATATAATGATGTATCTGGGAATCTTATGGCACATAATGGGTAATAAGATCGAGAGGGAGTCTAGTAAACCATGTAGAATTGGTGGTATTCTGTTAAAAGTAAATGCTGAATCAAATTCTGGGATTTCGGTGTTATACGCGGGTGCAGAAATCTGGGTATCGTACCATGATCTGATGCACCGCCTAGCGGCATCTCATTGGCTGCCAGGCGACAGTGATTAATCATGGTGGTTTTAAGAAGCCTGTAGTGGTGACTGGCAGAGAGGAAAATGGTAAATCCAAAATGGAATGAATTTCAATTCAATTAGATTATATGAGTAAAGGAATAGGAACATAGCGATGGTGTAAATGGCACTTGATGTGGGAAAAGTATTGTGAAGCAGTGATGTCAAATAAGTACTGAAAACTTTAGCGCTGACAGCAATTCTGATATAAGAAATGGTGGCAGAAGAGGATAAACCGATTGGAATAGTGAGTAGATGACCTTGGGTCTTGGTAGGAAAATTTATAATGGTGGAAGGATAATATAATGTATTAAAGTGGTTAAGCATGAGTGAATGGAATTGTGTATAGTGGAGTTAGAGAATTTCCTGATTGAGCTCGTTTAGCATAAGTTGGTGACTGAATTATGTACTTGAAATTGGAGTAATTACATTTGGTTGGAATAAGTAATTTTCTTAAGCTTGATTGAACCATTTAGTTTGGATAGAGGACTTGGTGAATCAAATGTATGGAATACATGGACCTATGAGTATGGGTTATAGGTAATTGAATTGATTGAGGTATGACTGGGTGATTTAGTATAATGTCCTGATAAATGAGGGTGAGTGATGCTTTTGGTAGTATTCTAGTTAAGGGACAAACCAAAGAGAGTGTCAAAAAACCAGTAGTGAGGTACTTTTGATGTGGCGCCTGGAAGCTTGCTGATGATGCTAGGCGATAGGAACAGCGGGAGAGGTCCCTGTGTTGTGTGCCGCCTAGCGATAGGGTGTGCTCCGCCAGGCGGTATCTGTAAAATAGTGGGTCTGGGGAAGGCCTGGCGCCTGGTAGTAAGGAGGCTTTGTTAGGCAATCTGCACTGGTTTCGCTTGGCGACGTTTACGCTGTGCCAAGCAATGTTGCTGTAATGTTTGACTTGTGTGTGTGTCGCTTTTAAGCAATGATGCTATACTTGGATCAGGAGATGTTGTGTCATGAGCGGGTAAGTTCATGGATGGTGGTGAACATGTGATGATATGAGCGGGGAGGTTCATATCCAGTTACTCTCGTATGGGGATACGAGTGAGGTAGGTTCGTATGTTTCGTGCTCACACTTGAGAGATGCTACGTGCGGGGAGGTACGTGGCTGGTGGATCACATGTGTTGGACTACGAGTGGGTAAGTCCGTAGAGCAGGACTACAAGCGGGGAGGTTCGTAAAGGTAGGACCAAGAGTGGGCAGGTTCGTGTGAGCATCACATTCCTGAGTCCAAGGCTAACTATTTGTGTGATTAAAGGTTGAAAAGCCTTAGTGATGGAGCTTGGTGGAGACATGAAGCTCCAAGTGCAGCGGAAATGATGGAGGAAACATGGAAGAGTGGAAGGCAAGTTTGTAGGCTTTTGCTTGCAATGGATAGGTGAAAGGATGAATGATTTAGAGGTGGCTCTAGCCTAGGAAGGGGGCTAGAGGTAAAGAAAGTAAGCTCTCTAAAGGATAACTCTCAAGTGGCAATAGTGAGGAGTGTTCTCAACTCAAAGTGTTTATTGCACAAAAATTCAAGAGTGAGTACAATGCTGAAAAATTAAGGCTTTAATACTCAAGCCATTACACATGAGGAATCTTGACCCTTGGATGAGAAGGAGCAAGCATCTTGGCCTTTGATGCTAGCTTGAAGAAGAAGGCTTGATCTTGGCCATTGGATGATGCCTTGGAAAAGGAGGAAGCATTCCTAACCCTTGGATGCTTTAGATCCATGAGGTGTAGGAAGAAGTGTTGACTTCCACTTAGTCCACCTTGGCTCTTTTGATGGCCAAATCTCCTATTGGGCTTAGTCAAGCCCAATTTTATCAATTCAACTACTCATTGTTTGACTTATTATTCTAGAAAGCAAAGCCTAAACAATGGGCCAATATTATTGCTATTCTATTGCTCTTTGAGACACCTCTTCAAATCTTCACATCTTCTTTGGCCCATGTGAAGAGTATGAGAAGTCCATGTGGGTTTGGGCCATCTTGAATGAAGCCCAATTTGATCTTTTTTTAGCATGCCC
>Ga0214544_1008502_pt1 | contig 17013 bp, 10 predicted proteins | sample CNSS3metaG_FD_160074 | JGI IMG/M metagenome (GOLD analysis project Ga0214544, IMG submission 160074) | Root nodule microbial communities from cowpea collected in UCLA plant growth center, Los Angeles, California, USA - CNSS3 | ecosystem: Host-associated > Plants > Roots > Nodule | place: USA...
TTATTGTCTTTGGATTTTTGACTTTGTTTGTTAAAACCTAGGTACGAATATTGTATTTAACAACTTTGATGTTATATAAATTCTCTGCTATGTAGTTATACTTTGAATTTTTATGATAAACTATTATGTCCAGGTTTGTACAGGTGTTCTACGAAACAATTTCATTAAAACTAATACAAGATGAAAGTTATGCAATTTAGTAGCAGTTAGGTAATTACATACGGATAGATCCGTAGGTAATTACATACGGATAGATCCGTATGTAATTACATACGGATATATCCGTAGGTAATTACATACGGACAAATCCGTATGTAAATTTAGCTACGACATATTTACATACGGATTTTTGTCCGTATGTAATCCGTAGGTAATACTCTCTTACCTACGGATTTTGTTAGTTACATACGGATTTTGGCTGTAGGTAAATCGAGTTTTTCTTGTAGTGAGAGCAGAGGTTTAATCCAAAACCAGGAAAGCAAGCTAGATTGAAGCCTAATGCAAAGCTAAGCCCCAGACTAAAAGTGAAGAAATGGAGTTCCACTAAGCGCACTTAACCAAAAACAAGATGGAACCCTATTAGGTAGGATAGTGGGCCTAGTCAGCCCAATATAGGCTGTCCACCAAAAAGGGGAAGTTCCCGTGATTGAAGGCTTTTGGATATCCTACCCTAAGGCTAAAGGGTTGGGCTTATAACAAAACCCATCGGTGGATAAGATCACATCTTCATAACAAAAGGTGTACACGTTCGACTTCACTCAAGGTAATGGGCCAAACCCAACGAGTCCAAACAAATTGGATCTTATTGTATGACAAAACCACATATAGGTAATTTTTTTCAAGAATTAATTTCTTCAAGCAATATGGTTTTACCAGTCCCAGCAGAGCCTGTGATGAACACGGATTTGCCTTGAGGGATGGTAGACTAAATATGCTTATGCTTGTTTCCCCTTTCTATTGGAGTGAAGGTTAGTCCAATGTTAGCATTTAGATCCATTTTCAGTCCTTGCTCGAAAATGCCACCTTTTCCTGGCTTTCCAAGCAAAGCCCAAGTCCAACCCATCTAATTATTTTATTACCATTTGAGGACGGCCCAGGTCGTTATTTGAGTGCAATCGGAGAAAGCAAGTTTACCTTCTTTGAATAATATAATTCGTTCTAATGTCAAAACTAAGGGAAAATGTCAGATCTTATCACTCAAGCGATAGAGGCAGAGGCTTTACTTCAATCGCCTACGCTAGGACGGAGTTGTTGTCGCGTGAGGATTGGTCGGGGGGAATGCCATCATGTAGCCAGGTATGAATAAGCCAGTGAAATAAGACAAGGAAATGTACGACATAACATGCGTAATACATAAACCAATATTGATCAAGTGGGTTTGTACTGATCCGCTCTTAAGCTGTCGAGTAAGGATTGCTCCATCTATAAAGAAAGGACACAAGGGGTTTCAGAATTAAGCCACGTGGCGATATCCGCGAAAAACGAAAGACTTTTTTTTTCGCTTTGACCTTCGCACATCTATAAATAGAAGTTTCTCTATTTGGCAAAGCAAGACGAGATATGGATCCACCAGTAACCACTTTAATGCTTTTTCAAATTGAGCAAGCAATTAATCATGTAGAGAACACAAAACTCTAAAGGAGCAAACCCTAGCTGCCATTTGGAAGCACATGCCTCCTGTCGAGGAAGAGGTCTTGGTAAAGTAGATACAAGAGCTTCGAGACTGTTTTTACGCTCTGAAAGAACGAAGGAGAGCTCTCATCCGAGAGCACGAATTGTTGCTTATCTAAGCAACCTCCATTATCTGGGGGGGACTAGGGGGAAACAATTAAGAAGTCCTTTGTTTTTGCTTTTCTTTTTCTTTTCACTTAATGTGTTGTTTGTTTAATTTGTTGTATTGTTGTGTTTAGTTGTGTGGCTTGTTTGTCTATGTGTGCGTAAGCTTCATAAAGGGTCTGTCAACTCTTTTTAGAAATGAAAGACAATAAATTTTTTTTGCCTGGATGATCACTCATATGTCAAGTATACACACTGGTTTCGTTTTCCACAAATTGGTGATCTTTCACAAAGCTCACCCGATAGCTTAGAAAAAGCGTTGGCTAGGCGAAGAAAGGAGAAAGGTGGCAAAGGCAGAAGTGAAGATGCTGGAGGAGATCGACTTTGCTCAAGAAATCAAGTATACCACTTGGTTGGAAAACGTGGTACTAGTGTAGAAACCTAATGGCTAGTATAGAGAATCTGCACAAAATTCACTAATTTAAAAAAAGGCATGTCCCAAAGATGCATATCCACTTCCAATCATCGATCGATTGGTTGATAGGGTGTCTGACCATCAGGTGTTCAACTTTTTAGATGCCTATTATGGGTACAACCAAATACCTTTGTATCATTTAAATAAAAAGAAGACAAATTTTATCACCGAACATGCTAACTATTGTTATGAGGTTATGTCGTTCTGGTCGAAAAACGCAAGGGCCACCTATCAAATGATTATGGACAAGATCTTTCGGGAGCAAATAAGTAGTTGCATGGAGGTCTACATTGACAACATAGTGGTTAAATCCCAATCGGTCTGCAACTATGTAGAGGCTCTCATGGAAGTATTAGACCAAATCTGAAGGTATAATATGAGATTAAATCCTGCTAAATGTGTGTTCAGTGTAGCAATAGTAGAATTCCTTGGATTCAGGCTAAATGCCCGGGGGATAGAAACCAACCTGGATAAATGCGCAACCATCCTTGATATGTGGTAACCGCAAAACTTGAGAGAAGTACAAAGGCTGGTTGGCCGACTATCATCCTTGTCAAGGTTTTTACCTCGACTTACCTAGCGGATCAAACTGATCCTAAAGGTAATGAAAAAGTAGTCGATGGCCGAGTGGAACAATCAATGCGACAATGCCTTCACATAGGTTAAGGCCATTCTAACCAACCCTACTATCATGAAAAGACCAATACCTGGTAAGGAAATGTAGTTATACTAGTTTTAAGCAAACGAGGTCGTTAGTGTCGCCCTGATTTAAGAAGACTCGAAGAAAAAGTTATCATGTAATTGTTTGCATTAATGGTCGTCAAAAGGATATGTTAGCCCTTCATTAGCCGAGTGTTGCAATGCACAGAGACTCGATATCAACTCATCGAGAAGGTTGTGTTAGCCCTTCTAACGGTCGTCCAAAGGATGAGACCATTTTTTTAGAGTCACCAGGTAATTGTTTGCATTAAGGGTGTCAAAGTGAGTCGACTCGAGGTTAGTTCACCATTTATAATAATGAAATCAAAGTGCTTACTTAATTCTCGGAATATTAAAATATTATTATAAAACTAGTAGTTAAATATTAAAGTATCAACATATATAATTTCTCATCGTTACTTTTTAGTCACAAAAATATTGATTATATTATATAAATTACTTTATTTTAGGTTTAATTAGTCGGATAATATCATTTGAATGAAAGTGAGTACCATCCGACTAATTAAACATTTATTTTATTTATTATTAATTGTTAAATACTTTATTATATATTATTATTTTAAGAATTGAAGATGTTGATGATAATAAACATTTTATTTCTTCTCTATGAGGAGTGATGATATTGTTTTTTAAATAATCACATGGATTTACTCTTACTTTTATTTTATCGTACTTGTGTTCCTTATAGAAAAACATTATTCTAAATATATTTAAATTTGAAGGACTGAGATCCATTTCCATGGAGAGTAACCACTCCAAATACTCAAATTCCATTCTTCTTCATGCTCTTAAAATCTATTGTCAGAACCGCATTGAAATCAACCAGGTTATATGGTTCGTACTTACTTTTATACGTAAAATGTTTTCTTTTTACTAAAAACAAATCCGTTTCTACCTTTTACATATCCATTTAATATGTCACTTTAACAAGAATAGACTTTTTTTTTAAAAGAAACTGATTCTATGCAATTATTTGGAAAATATATATCTTCAGTTTAAAAAAAATGGGATCCTGCGACAGATAGGAAATATTACGTAGATTAGTTACTGCATGTATTATGCATACACTATCTCTTTGGTTTTGTTCTATATATATATATATATATATATATATATATATATATATATATATATATATATATATATATATATATATCAGCTTACAAAGATGTATGAGTGTATCTTTTGTTGGGTTTTTAATAAACTTATATGTATTAGCTATTATGGATAACTAGTCGTTGTAAGAAACTAATCGTTGTGAGTAGTTAATGCACTAGCCGTTGGAGTCTAAATAGTTAATAAATTAGCCGTGTATAGACGTTGAGAGTACAATGGTCATGAAATGTGGGTCTATAAATTATATTATGTATTGTATGAATGAAAAACAACACAAGAGGTGAATAAAGTTTGTTCATAAGTGAGGTTGATTGTCTACAAAGTGGTATCAAGAGCCACTTAGCTTGAGTGTTTGAGTGGAAAAAAGAGAGAGAGCTAGAGAGCTTGAGTGTTTGAATAAAGAGAGTAAGAGAGCTAAGTATTTGCAAAAAAAAAAAAAGAGTGAGATGGCTAGTCTTACAAACAGTGGTTCCTGCCCAAGTTGATAAAGGTTGTCAACTATGACAATTGGAGTTTAAGAAGGAAGGCTCTTCTTGGCTCCCAAGAAAATTGGGAGGTGGTTGAAGATGGTTTCGATGAACCAGCCAACACTACAGGTTGGTTAAATGCCCAATTGAAAGTGCTGAAAGAAGCACGTGTGAAGGACAAGGCAGCTTTGTACATCCTGTACCAAGCTGTGGACGAGTTCGGCTTTGAGAAGATTGCAAGTGCTAAATTTTCAAAAGAAGCGTGAAACATATTGGAGAAGGCGTATAAGGGAGATGACCGAGTAAAGCAGGTGCAACTTCAAACACTCAAGGGCGAGTTAGAGAGCATGAAGATGAAAGAGACCGAAGGAGTAGTTGAGTACATTACTTGAGTTGAAGCCATGGCGAACCAACTTGCTAGAAATGGAGAGACGTTACCCGCTAGCCGAGTTGTGGAGAAGATCTTGAGGTCATTGAAAAACGACTTCGAGAATGTGGTGTGCGCGATTGAGGAGTCCAAGGACTATCAAAACTCACGGTTGCAAAACTTGTAGTATCTCTTGAAGCACACGAACAACGAAAGAAGAAGAAGTGAGAGCTACTTGATCAATTATTCAAAACAAAGATGTCAATTAAAGATGAGAAAGCTTAGAACACTCAAGGTAGAGGACGATATCGAGGAGGTATAAGAAACGATCCTAGTGGTAGAAGCTGAGGACAAGAAGAGAAAGAACAATCTAGTCAACAAAATTGGCACGGAAGAGGACGAGGTCCATGAAGAGGAGGTCAATCAAGCAACTCAAATGTTGAGTGCTTCAAGTGTGGCAAGTATGGTCATTATGCAAAGGAGTGCTACTCGGGCAAGTGTTTTAGTTGTGGTAAGTTCGGACATTTTGCCAAAGATTGTAGATCTAAAAGTAGAAAGGAAGAGACGATCACCCTCACAAAAGATGTTGAAGAAGAAGCGACATTGTTGATGATGGCGCGTAGCTCGGGAGCCTAGCATAAGCAAGTGGTGAACTCGGCAAGAAGACCGAGTAGCATGGAGAATTCAGCAAGAAGACCGAGTAGCATGGAGAATTCAGCATGGACAATCAAGTAGTGTGAATAGCTCGGTGAGACAACCGAGTCGGTTGCATAGGATGGTAAGACATGTAGATAGCCCACACAGGGTGGTGGAGCATGTAGATACCTTGGACACCATGGTGGAGCATGAGGCTAACTCGGCTAACTTGGTGGAACGCCTACATAGCTCGGATAAGTTGGTGGAGCAAGTGGATTACTCAGATAGCTCGGTGGAGCATGTGAAAAGCTTGAGTAACTCAGAATTTGAAGAAGAAGAGCTTATAATCCAAAGGTTAGAGATTGCAAAAAGAGACTTGCAACAGAGTATTGAAAAGGAGGTTAGAGACAATTTAATTCTACAAGCAAGCTTAGAGAGAAGGAAACAGGCTTTGCAAAAGCGGCACTTGGAATTTGAAGAAGATGTTTCAAGTTAACAAGAACAGTTACAAGTTGATAAGGATCTGAGAGCTACACTGGAGGTGCAAGATGAGAAGTGGCGACTTGAAATGGATGAGGAGATTGAGCACAACAATACGTGGGTGTGGTATGATCTTTCAAAAGAAAGTCGACCTATTGATAAGAATTCAATTAACGACAAGTCGGCCACAAAGACAAAGAACCCAATGAGTAACAAGTCGGCCAAAGAGAAGAACAAGTTTGCTAGTAAGAATGCAAAAACTGAGAGAGTAGAGAACAAGTTAGTCATAGGGAAAGCGAAGTATAGGTCGACCATAGATAAAGCGAAGAACTTAACTATTCATGAAAGGGACAAACACAGTGTGAGAAGAGTTATTGCACGTTGGAAGCCGTGATGAAGAATAAAGGAACAAAGATGAAGAATAAAGAAGCATTTAAGTTTACGGGAGAGTTTTGTTGGATTTTTAATAAACTTAAATGTATTAGCCATTGTGGATAACTAATCGTTGTGAGTAGTTAATGTATTAGCCATTAGAGTCTAAATAGTTAACAAGTTGACCGTTTAATAGTCGTTTATAGTCGTTGATAGTACAATGGTCAAGAAATATGGGTCTATAAATTGTATTATGTATTGTATGTATGAACAAGAAGAAGAAGAGGTGAATAAAGTTTTTTCATAAGTGAGGTTGATTGTCTACATCCTTTCCTTTGCTACAATATATGAAATCTCCTTTCTCTCTCTTTCACTCTTGTGTTGTTTTCCTTACAGTAAAGAACTATTCTCGAAAGCAAGTGTGTTTATAACACTGGCCAATACAAAATTGGAAACTTTTCTGAAAAGTCAAAACTTGTGAACTAATGCGTGTAATCATGAGGCAGCCGTAGACTGTTGTTGTATAACCAAAACAGAAGCCCTAGTCTCCATATCAGGTGAAGCAAGCAAATCACCAATCACTCCCAGCTCCGAATATTCAGTCCAATTTTCCAACCCATAGGTTTGAGAAGATCTCATTCCGTAGCGTCTTCCGACAACGATGAAATCAAATTTGTTGGCTATGTCTTTGAGGAAAACCGTTGTCTCAGATGCATCTTCTATGGTGCGCTCTTCGTATGTCACATTTTCCAGTTTTCCATAGGCTCCACGCACCTCCCTCAACTCCTCGTCATCAATCATGTCTTCCCAATTCGACATATCACGGTCGTATGCGACCAACCTATACACAAACAACTTGTTGCCGAGGTTTTTCGTGAACCTCCTAGCCAAGCACAAGGCCTCTCTGTCATCGGGTCCTCCCAGGAAAACCATTGCCACTTTGTAGTTTGCCATGCTGAACCCAGCAGAGCCACGTGTCAGAAGAATCCCAATGGAGCAAGGTGCCCTTTCCAAGACCCTTGAGTTAAATGACCTTATGTTGCTGTCCTCTAACTCAATGGAACCATCCCCTCCCCATTTCACATGAAATGGAAGGATTATAATGGCTGCGTTTTTGTCCAGTGCAAGGTGACACACATCTTCATGCATCAGTGCCATTGGGGATATGGCAGTGTAGGTGTTGGCGGTGGCACAACCCGCATAGTCACGTTCAAAAAGGTCAAAGGTCACGATGAGTTCCCCGGAGTAGTTGTAGGAGGACCCCACCTTTTGCTGAAGTCTGTGTGCGATGAAAATGGGAGTGGACCTTCCCACCAGCTCCATCAGATGCACAATATCTGCCACCAGTGTGTTCTCTGGACAAGGAGAACACAGCTGGAGCACGTTTTTCATGTGAATCACTTGGTATGTCTTGTGGATGCATGCGACAATCCTAAGCTCATGATTCTGTTTCAAGTTCATGATGTTCCTTTTTTGATACCCCGCGTATTTCCTTGAAGGGTCATACAATGCCTTCACACCAATCTTCGAAGTTGTTCCCAGAACCAACACCGACACGATCAGAACACCTATTACTTTTTTGTTTTGTGCCTGCAATGGTTGAAGAATCAAAACCACTTACTTATCTATTATTATAACATGGTTGAATGAGTGGTTCAAGAGTTAATCACGTACCATTGAATCGAACATGAGGACATAGGAGCAGACATCCACGACACCTTTGGTGCTCAAAATGAGAGCAAGGCAGAAACCATCAGAGAAGGGCATTTTACAGTAGCCGCAAATTCCCATGCACAATAGTATCTTAATCAATTGGGCTAATAGAATGAAGAGGAACACGACCACAAAGAAGGATAAAGGTACACAGGCTTTGAGATCCACCTTCATGGTGCAACATGTGACAAAAATTGAGGTGAGGAACCAACTGCTAAACAGCTCAAGTTGGGAAACCAATTCTGACCCCAATGGAGGACCTTCAGGGACTGCAAGGCCTAAAATAATAGCCCCTACTAAGAAGGGTTGGTTGAAATACCCTGCGAAGAACCCTAATCCCAGAAACGACACTATGATGGAATAGATGTATATCTTGCTCACGGGTTTCCCTTCTGGGGTGTTCTTCACAATCCACTTCATCGCCGGTCTCCCAATCAGTGGAATGCAGATTAGGTAAACAAAAAAAACCACTACGTTTGTGATTAGACTAGGAACTCCCAACTGCACGCTTTTCACATAGTCAGCGCCGAACCCTGCTGCGATTCCACCTACACAAATCACAAACATGAAAAAACACAAAATCAATAAGGATAATGGTAATTTCATTATTTTTTTTTTAAATACAAAAATTTACTTTTTTTTATAAGATTATTTTACTTGTGTAAAATTTGTTAAATGATAATCAAATCGTGTAAAGAACATCTTTCCTATCAATAAAAAATCTATAGTCACCATATCCATCCCATTACTTTACCTTTGAAATTTAAATTTAATCTAATTTATATAGTTATTTAATGGAACCAACTTTATAATTTTGTCTTACATTTTTGTTTTTCTTACAAAAGGTATTAAATGGATGAAAAAATTCCGTAACATAACCCTTAATAATCACCTTTAATTAAATAGTTTCAAACTAAATATAAGTCATACAATAGTTTTACAAATTTACACGTTAAGGGAGCAATAAAAAAAGTATGTAGAAATTATAAAATGATGTTTTATTAAAATATTATTTTATAAAGTAGTTTGACTGATGAAGAAAACGATTCCATTACCAGTTAGGTCATTGACGAAAGCTGTGGAGAGGGCAAGGCGACCGAGTTCGGAGTTGAGGATTCCAAGGTCGTTGAGCATGGTGGAGACGACGGCAAAGGAAACGCCGCCCTGAGTTACGATTACCATTGGCAAGCTGGAGAAACTGTCATAATCATCATTTATTTGTGCCAGCTGAGAAGACACCATGCTCATGACGGTAAACCCAATAGCTATGGAGACGAAGTAGGAGGAAAGTGCGATGACCCATGCCTTCTTCCCCGTTTTCGTGATCAAGCTCAGGTCCATTTGCACTGAGGTTATGAAGAGGAAGAACGAGAACCCTAACGCTGACACTGTGTTCAGGATATCAGCACTCCCAAAAGGGAACAACATCTTCTTGTACTGTTCAAATGGTCCTGTCGGAATTGTTGGCCCTAGCAGAAAACCAGCCTGAAAAAACATGCAAACCCTAATGCTTTAACACATGTTGTTTAGAACCAACTTTTAAAGGAACGATGATGATGATGATGATGATGATGATGATGATGATGAGCAGAGAAAAGGGGCACACCATGACTTGTGAAACGAAATAGGGGAACCCAAATTTCTTGAGAATGAAATGAAAGGCTTGCGTGACGGCAAAGATTGTAACCATTTGAATCTGAAGCATGGTGTATGCAGATTGTGTGGGCGATGAACCATTGGGATGGTTCCAAATGCCATCGGAGATAATATTCATGGGCTGATCCATGCACACGTTGTAGATCTCACGTCGTGAGAGAGGGATGCTGAGCATGAGCGTGGCGGAAGAGAAGATGGTTTGGTTGGAATTCATCTTGAAGGACAAGCAAAAAGAGTGTTAAACTCACCACCTCTCCCCTTCTCTTTCAAACCCTCCGAGACAACCTTATAATTTTCAAGATGTCGCAGAGAGTTGAAGAGAAGGTGATAGTGGTGAGACAACAACAAAGTGATCGAAATGGTGAATTACAATGAAAGGAAAACGAAGAGCATTAGAAGAGTGGGAAGGGAAATATAATTAGGGCTTTAACAACTAGATACAGAGAAAAACCTGAGTTTACAAGTTTTCATTTACTTAATTTGATGGTTATGAGGAACTTGCCTAGGTGTTGCACGCTAATTTGTGGCTTCTCCATATAGAAAACAACAGTGAAAGCTTTCTGTGACAGATCATGTGTATTTTTTAACATTCTATTTTGTTTATGTTTAGGGTGTCATTTTTTTTCAAACGGACTCTTTTTTATTACATATTTAATTTTATCTTATTAGGATGTATTTTTCTTTTCTTTTCAGGTGACTCATATATTTAATTTCCTTTCTAACAATTGTTTGTTTAAAATTGACATCTTAGTGAGTACTACAACATTATTTTATCAGTAAAAAAAGTAACTCGAATAAATAAAAAGAAAGAGAATACCCACCTTTATATCAAGAGCCGTCACTACAGCCAAAAAGTTAGAAATCTCCTCTTAACTAAATCCTCTACTTCCTCTTACAGCATGCAAACAGAGGAAAAAAAAAAAACTAACAAGTTTATAAATAGTGTGATATAAGAAAAAAATTACATTAATTAAATAATGTAATGAATTACAAGAATATTTTGATTTGATTTTAATAATACATTTTAAAATAATTAATTACAGAGAAATTAATATATAAAATAAAAAAAATAATATTTAATTTCTTTTCTTAATACTGTTCTATAAAAATAAATTAAATTCAAAAAGAACTAAATTTTAATGTAATTTTATATTTTTATATAATTGTCATTTATTTTCTTAATATTTATTTTGCAAGAAAAAAAATTAAAATCGCTAATATCAAATTAAACAAAATAGTTAAAAATTACAAAGTAAAAATAAAATTTACTAGAATAAAATTAAGGGAGTGATTAAACATTTAATATTAGTTTGAATGAGCAAGGAAATATATTATATAACATTGTTCTTACTAAGCTAACAAACTCCTTATGAATCTCGGTATCCCTTTTAGGATTGTCTTCTCACTTCTTACAATTACCAAGTTATCCTCGTCACTTTTTTTATTACATCGAGATTTCCCATGTCCAAAGGGGTACTTTCAATAACATTTTAACGTTAAAGTCAACTAGATGTATATATAATAAATATTACCTACAACTCTTTTATTGACGGATATCCGTCCGTTAGTAATCAGTCGGTAAAACTCGTTTACCAGCAGATATTGATTCTTTTCGACAAATTTGGACCGTCAATAATACCTTTCGTTTTTTTGTAATGTGAGTAAACCTTATGAATAACAACCTTTTATACTATTTCCATGGACCTTTACCTGAGTGGGCCTATTCTAGGTGATTTTTAGGATATATATTTTGATCTCATGTTAATCTTTGATTAAGAAACTCTTGTTTATCACTCCAATTTTCTCATGGTATGTGAATCTAGATGACGTTGTCTCGTGCTAATGACATTATCTAGGATTCATATCCTTCACACATTCCTCCTAGGTTAGAGATCTTCCAATTCGAGAGTCCACGGTTAGATGTATAGGACCTTCAGATTGAATTTGATCTAAATGGTTGGGGAGGAGTTGAACACAATTGTCAAGTTCTCTTCGCGTGCAATAAATATGGGCCTTGGTGTCATCGCATTACCGTTGTTGCTCTGATAAGCAAGATATTTAGATTTGATATTAGTTCTTCATAACCTTCTAATCTTAGAATGTCTGTATGCCCTTCTATTTCTCATTCACCAAATAGATTGCCTCTAGGTGAGGGGACATCTTGTAGGTTTGGGGAACCATTAGCGAAGGCATCTAATAGTTGTGATGTTGATTCACCAAGTACCTTGGCCAATGAAGAGTCGAGGGTAACCTAGATCTTCTTGGGTGAATGAATAGGGTGGACCCTAGGGTTAGAGAATATTTTCCAGATATAGAAGGTAGCCTATTGTTCATACTTTGGGGAAAGTATCGCTTTACTTGAGGGTAATGTAGATGATGACATCATATCGATTGAAAGGATAAGCGTTATAGACAATATTTGTCATTGTCAAGAGGGTTATCCTTCAAAACTCTTTTAGATGTATTATGCCTTGATAAGCAACCTTCATGACTTTCCTTTGATGAATTGACCATATAGGAGTATTGTGGGTTCTAAACATTGTCCTAACACAACTTCACCCTAACAATTAGGTGTATCTTCATGCATTCCAAGTTATATGATTAATAGTGTAGAAGGAACTTTTAACAACGGTTAAAATGGACTTTTGAAGACGGTTCCATGACCGTCGTTATTCAGTATGTCATTAAAGTGGGCTTTTAACAACTTCAACTCGAACCTCTGCTATGTAATTCCCTCTCATTTCTCATGCACTACAAGAAAAAATGGATTTAACGGAAGTATTCTTTTACATTACTCAGGGTTAAAACCTCTACTAAGTTATTTATCCAAATCAACACACTTCATTACCTTCCCCACCTCCTTCAACGTATCCCATTTAGCTAACTGATTTTTTGTTGAAATTTGCAGGTTACATGGCATTCCAAAATCAATAATCTCCGATAGAGATCCCTTGTTTCTTAGTAAATTTTGCAAGGAATTATTTCGTATATAGGGAACAAAACTCCAATACAGTACAACATATCATCCACAAACAAACGGACAATCAGAAGTCATTAACAGAAGCTTGGAAATTTACCTCAGGTGTTTCACAAGTGACAACCCTTGAACATGGTACAAGTATCTTCACTTGGCTGAATTTTGGTACAATTTTTCCTACCATTTGGCCATTAAAACCTCCCAATTTCAAGTTCTATACGAATATCCACCGCCCACCATTCCAAACTATATTTTATGAACAATTGCTACCCCCACACTAGACTTGGCTTTATAGTAACGCGTAGAGATGCTCCTCAACCTTAAGATCACACTCGAACAGACTCATCAACATATGGCCTCCGCTGCCAACAAAGGTCACCGTCATCACCTCTTCAATCCCGGGTCCTCCTCTATCATCGTCCACACTGTCAGCATTCACTCTCGGTTAACTTTTATAACAAATTGTCTCGAGAATATTTTGGTCCCTACTCAGTGAAACAAATAAGGGAAGTTGCATACCAATTATACCTCCTGGATCCACCTAGTCTTCCATATTTCTCTCCTCAAGCCTTACCATGGACCAGTCTCTCCCCCTTCTTTTCACTACCCACTAGAACTTTGTTCTTCACCTTAGACTACTAATCCCTTGCCCACTCTATTTCAAACTTCTAAACAAAACATATACACTTCCTCACACTTAACTCCCATCTCGAGCAACTCAAACAACTCCTCCCAACCATCCACTTCTCTCTCTTTCCCATCCAATGACACGTTGCCAACATCTATGGCTAATATTACACTGTTTCACCAACCTTTACTTCTTACCAATTACCAAAACTTCACCCATACCCGTACCCGTTTTCTTACTACTTTAATATTAATTTTAATTAATTTTTATAAAATAATAAAAAATTATGATAAAGGAAACATAATATTATCAAATATTTAATATTAGCAGGATGGTTGTTTCTTCGATATCAAATACTTTGAAATAAATTATAATTGTTTACATTTTATATTAGAATACTAAATAAAATTTCATGAGAACCAAAACATTTTTTAAATTTGCAAACATTAATGAAACCTAGTTGATAAAATTTAAAAATATTTTTAAAAAAATATAAAAGAAAAATAAGTATTCAAATTAAAATATATTTTAAATGCTTGTTTACTTCAATTTTTTAAATTATAATGAATCTCTTTTTTATACACTAATAAAAGTTATAATAGATCACTTTATCAAAATGACACAAAGAACAAATAATAAACACAATAATAAAATTTTAAGATAGATCTTGTATCTTTTGAACTTCAATATATGTTGGATGATGATAAAACAATATTCATGACAATTACATTAAATTTTTATATTGTAGTAAATAAAAATTATTTATTCAATTATAGTGAAAAAATTTAAAGTATGATTGTAATGAGTTAGAAAATAAAAGATAATTAGATAAAACTTTTCGAAATAGTATTCTACATGATAAAAATAAACAAAAAATAAAAATATTAAAAAATTAACAAATGTGTGTCTTATAAACAATTTGGAGACTCTTAAAAAGAATCGCACAAAGGAAAACAAATATATAATTAAAGGTATGATAAGATGAAAAATATCTTAGAGATCTAAGAAAACTTTTCAAATATCAACATATATACTTAATGGTTGAGAAATAACAAAAATTGTTTTAGCGAATCAAAAGAGTTCTTCAAATAAAACAAAAATTAATAATAATAATAATAAGTAAAGAATTTTTTTATATTACCAAGTAAATGAAAGGTTTATGTTATTAAACACTTAAATTGAGAGTATTAAACATTCTCATATGTGAAAGGAAAATATACAATAAATAAAAATATTAAAAAATAATAGAAATATTCAAAATGTTAGACATAATTTTTTTTTTAATTGACATACATCATTTTAACATAATTACATAAAGGTTATGATAAGATAAAAAATATATTGGAGATGTGAATGAGTTTCATGACAAACCAAATAATTAGAAGAAATAAAAAATAGAAATTATATATATATATAGTTACTTAATTAATTGTAAATATTTTAATATGGCGGGGACGAGTATTATGGCAGGGATATGTACATCCCCATCCCCATCCCCATCCCGATACCCAATTGAAAAAATCGGAGATTTTCCATACCCATACCCATACCTAGTCAATGCCGGGATTTCCCATCAAAACGGGGACGGGTTCAGGCAATACCCAAGGGGGTGGCTTTATTTGCCATCTCTAGTTACCTGGTGGGGATGGGGATGAGACCAAAGTTTCATACCTATTGGATTTGGATATGGGGATGGGGATGAATTTTTTTTACGGGGATGGGTATGGATAACGAAACCCGTCCCCGCCCTGCCCCGTTGCCATCTCTAGTCTCATTAATATTTGCAAATTTAATAAATCTTTTGGTTCTCATTAAATTTTATTTGGTATTCTAATCTAAAATGTAAACAATTATAATATATTTCAAAGTATTTGATATCGAATCATCCTCCAAATATTGAGTATTTGATAATATTATGTTTTCTTTACCGTAATTTTTTATTATTTTATAAAAATGAATTAAAATTAATATTGAAGTAGTAAGAAAACGGGTACGGGTATGAGTACGAGATTATACCCATTACTCGGTGGAGATGTGGATGAGACAAAAATTTTATACCGGTTTGATTTGAGTACGGGGATGACGATTGGAAATATATATATATATATATATATATATATATATATATATAAATAATGTAAGGCCCACTTTATTTTTCTTCCTTTAATTAGAAGGGATGCCCCAAATCTGCTGGGCCTAAGGGCTGGCCCATAACGTGCCAAGGCCCTAAAGCAGCCAAGAGTCCCCTTTTAGCTCTCATTTGCAAATTGTTCCCTCTCATACACTCACTCTTTTAGTAACCTCGTTCCTTTTTTGTGTCGTTGTTCCAGTTCTTAGATCTGCTCTTAGAGTTGTTGGTTCCGTTGGTTTTAGAGTCGAAGCCCGATATTAGCTCCTTTTCAGCTAAGGGAAGTTAGGGTTCTGAGTTTTAGTCTATTTTGGTCTGTTTTGGAAGTTACTTGATTTTTGCATATAATGTACGTTGTTGTGAATGTATGGATTGCCTTATGGATGTTGTTTTGGATGTGAAAATGCGATTGTTGCAGGAAGGCAGTGGCGAGTGTTGCTCTCGCCCAAGCGAGACTGACTCGCCCAGGCGAGACTAACAGGGCCAGACCAGGGTAACACACACGAACTCTCGCTCAAGCGGAGTGCTCTTGTTTTAAGCGAGGCATTGTCTCGCTCAAGCGAGAGACGCTCGCCTAAGCGAGAAGGCGTCAAAGCCTTGGGGTGCTGCTGCAGTTTAGCCCAGGCGAGGAACCTCACCTTTAGGCGAGGAACCTCACCTTTGGGCGAGGGGTTGTCTCACTCAGGCAAGGGAGGGGTCGCCTAAGAGAGTGTGCGATAATCTCCTGGGGCCTCTGTCGCGATCTCGCCTAAGCGAGAGCCTGTAGCTTGAGCGAGGGGACTCCTCTCGCCTGAGCGAGGGCTTCTGGCTTAAGCGAGGTCCGCTGCAGGCCATGCTATTTTCTTCGCCTGGTTGTTGTGAGTTGCTCAATTTATGATATATTCTATTTATTGTATGAGGCATGTGAAATGTATGACAAAATCTGTGACTATGAACTGGATTGATGTGATTGTGTGATCTTGGCACGGGAAATGAATGAAATGGTTGGTAATCAAAGTGGCATGGTATTGGCATGAGATAAAATTATATATTCATGAGTTGGGAAGAACGAGATAATATGGATTCAACATGGGATGTGAATGAGGATGGACTACAGAGGTTGGTATGGGGTTTTTAACGCATGAATAATATTGTTTGGTTGCTTGGATATTTTTGGTATGAGGTCAGTACGTAATTCCTTGAACATCCCTAGGTGGGATTTCAGGGTCGTGTTTGAGTGGTCAAGACGTAATTCCATGACCCCTGTTAGTGAGAGTTCATGGTGGTGCCCCATCTATATAGTCTGGTAAGGATTCAAGGTAAGGTTGCATCCTGACACTCTAAGGAGTCAGTTAGTTGTTAGAATTATGGTGCTTGATTTAGTCCCACATCGCTCAGAATAGTGAGATGTGGTTCTCTATTTTACTATATAAGAGACTCTATGTAAAGCTTTAAGATACACCAAAAAATACAAATACTTCCTAGTGTAGTCGTGGACGTAGGCATACACATTGTAGCCGAAC
>Ga0214544_1008508_pt1 | contig 17003 bp, 14 predicted proteins | sample CNSS3metaG_FD_160074 | JGI IMG/M metagenome (GOLD analysis project Ga0214544, IMG submission 160074) | Root nodule microbial communities from cowpea collected in UCLA plant growth center, Los Angeles, California, USA - CNSS3 | ecosystem: Host-associated > Plants > Roots > Nodule | place: USA...
GGTAAAATAGTATAAATAGCACACTGTTCCATGCATTGATTACGCATTAAATTATTCAAATACTCTGACATCACCAGTGCTGACTTAGGCATCAGAGTGTCTTTTGCAGGTCCCCTGCTCCGCCCCCAGAATTCCCCTGAAGCAACAGAAGAACGACCGAGATCAGCCATTCGTAGCCCTCAAGTGATTTGTGAATTACAACCTTTGGTCCCGTAAGAACAAGTTCCAACGTTGCTTAAATTCTTAAAAAACAAAAAAAACTTGCTCAAGAAAAGCTAGTTAACTTGAACCTCGACCAAACCTTCACCTCCAACAATTCTCTCTAAATCCGATATTTAAAATAAGTTTCAGTAGGAGTTTTGGTGGTTGAATGAGTTATAAAAAAATCCAAAACAAAACATAAAAGACAATTTTAAAAAGTAGGGAGTGCATACAGTAAAAACACTACATTGAGCACATGATGCGGCCCACAGATACCATTCCCCGCCCCAAATCCCTTTTGCCTCCGTCGCTTTCCCGGAAAAGAAAAGGACTGGAAATTTTTTACAACCGAGTCGAAATAGCAGTTAAACTTAAACCCATCCACAATACCTCTTCTTTCATCTCTTTTTTCATAATATTTTCTTTTATTTTTATCTTTCTTTCTCCCTTTCTCATTTTTTGAATCCCGCGCAATCCCAATTCGCTTCTTCAGTTCTTCCTCTTCTTCTTCTCTGTTTCTGTTCTTCTTTCCAGATTTTAGGGCTTATCGTTCTGTTTCCGAATGTTCCTTGCGCTCTAACAATTCTCCCCGAAAACAAGCACCGACGCCCGATAAATTCGCCAATCGGCAATCACTTTGATGGCGGAGGATACGGCTCCTCTTGGCGGCGGCGATTCGTCGTCGTCGGCGAGGGCTCCGTCGTCCTTCGTGAAGAAAGGCGACCGACAAATGTTCACAGTGGAGCTTCGGCCGGGAGAGACCACCATAGTGTCGTGGAAGAAGCTGATGAAAGACACCAATAAGGTTAACAATAAGGGACCCACTTCCGCACCAGACTACCTTCCCAATGGGAACCCTGCGCTCGAGGCCAGAATCGCTCCGGTGAGTCTCTTTTTCTAATTTTCATTTAGGTTCCGAATAGTTACGGGTATGCGTTGGTGGTGTGGTTCTGAAACTTCAGTGTACGCACATTGTTATTCGGTGAGTAGATAGCAATATGTGGGAGGGTTACTGTGGTTTATGGATGATAGTTTTTTATTGTAACTTGCAAGAGTGGCTTTCTACTGACCCATGATTGTTTTTTCTTTGGCACTGAAATAAGGGTCTGGGTAAGGCTAGGTTTTGGGAACATATTCTGCCAAAACTTTCGTGACTGACCTTAAGTTGTCTCTGTCTAACAGTCTAGCTTCCTCTTTTGAATGTTAAATAATTGTCTGCCAAATGGGAGGAAATACGTGTTTCTTCTCCGTGTTTGATGACGGTGTGTGCTGTGTGACACTGCTCTTATGGAAAATTATTTGAACGGGTTTTGTCATGTCAAAGTTGAATTGCTCCTGGAAATACTTGGATTAGATTTCGAATTTATTAGTTTGAATGCATGGCGACAACTGTTTGTTCCGCGTGGTACTGCTCTTGTGGAAAAATATTTAAAACGGTTTAGCCGTGGCAAAGTCAAAGTGCTCCTTGGAAGTACTTGTATTTGATTTCTACTAGTTTGAATGCATAACGGTGTGTGCCAGCAGTGCTGCTCTTATAGAAAATTATTTGAAAGGTTTTTGTTGTGGCCAAAGTGGAATTGCAGTTGGAAATACTTGTATTTGACTTCAAATTTAGTAGTTTGAATGTATAACTGTTATTATGGAAAAACTGTTTGAAAGGGTTTCATTGTGGTCAAATTGCACCTGGAAGTACTTGTATTTGACTTCAAACTTGTTAGTTTGAATGTATAAGTAGAATTGTTTGTGCTGTAGTTCTTCTCTTACGCAAAATTATTTGAATGGAAAAGTCGGAAGTACTTGTATTTGACATCGAAATTGTAAGGTTGACTGCATTATGCATATTGATTTAATGTCTGTTTGAATTTGCATTTTGGCTATAATTGTGTCAAATGTTGCCTCTACACGGATTAGCTGATTTAACATGAACATGTGTGTCCCAGATGCAAATCCAAACACAAATCTATTTATTTGTGACATGAAATTATTATAGACAAGGTGATCAAGCCTTTAATTGTCTCTATCTTGTTTTATGTCTGCATATTGTCTTTTTTAGTGGTGTGTGGTTTTTTTTGTGCTTCATTATTTTGATAAACATGTCACTTCTAGGGACAACCTAAGGAGACTGAAGAACAAGGTGCTCCTCAGCCAAATCGTTTCAGTGCTGTAATAGAAAAGATTGAACGCCTTTACATGGTATGGGTGTATTGCTTCACGATAGTGTTACTGGATGCACTGTACACAAATGAATTGATTTATACTGTAAATTTATATCATAGATGCATATGTAAGTTTTATTAGTTTTTTCAATCTGTTTTCCATGTTGGGAATAATGAGACCAAATCATTTTTAGGGTAAGGATAGCAGTGATGAGGAGGATCTACTTGATGTTCCTGATGATCAGTATGATACAGAAGACTCTTTCATTGATGATGCTGAATTGGTTGGTGTCTTTTATACCATTTTGCTTTGTTATGACATTATGACTATTTGACCTTTGATTGATGATAAAACAGGAATTTAATTGTCCTATATTGTGACCATTTCACCTTCCATATTTTTTAATTAGTTTAACTCTTCTTTCTGCAGGATGAGTATTTTGAGGTTGATAATTCTGCAATCAAGCATGATGGATTCTTTGTAAATAGGGGGAAATTGGAACGCATGTAAGTGATTTTTGTTTGAATATTTTCTCTGTATATCAATTTCTTTTCTTTATGAGGGCTAGCCTTAGTGAAAACCAAGGTTGCTGCCTTGTAGCCTGGAGGTCACCAGTTCAAATCCTAGAAATAGCCTCATGGATTGGGTGGGAGTCTCAGGGATTGGGTTGTCCTCTTTGTGTCTATCTCTTTATTTTTGTAAATTGTGTAATTTTGGAAGTGTTTTCACTTTTTCTGTTCTAAGGCAATGGGTATAATACTAAATATATATCTATCTGTGTGGGCATGTGCGTGTGTGTTGATCAATTGTTTTCTGCTCATACAATTCATAGAATTTTGAAATGGGTGGGATGATTTCATGGATGACTGGATCCTTGATTAGGATATGACCTTTTAGGTGTTGGATAGAGGAAAGAAAGGGAAAATAAAGGAAGGGAACAAAAAAGAAGAGAAATAGGTGAGATAGAGTGGAAATAAAGATTATTTGGTTAAAGTAAGGTTATCAATAGCCACCAAAGTAGTTTCTATCAGGGCAGAGCGCACAACATACCTTGTTTCATTGTGTTTTGGTAATTTTGGTTGGAGAAGCCGAGCCAGGTGGTTGTAGTCATGCTTCTAGGTGTTTTAGCAATGTGGCTATGAAGCTATGTAGCACGGATATTGACATGAACATAGGACAAAATCTATATATTATATCATTATGTATTTACATATACAAAATCATCTATAAAGAAGATTAATGAATCTAATTTATCTATCTAATATCCAAATGGTGAAAAGTAGTGATCATATAAGATTTGTTCCTTATTTCTATAATCTCATAATAGAAGCTTATACAATAAGTTTAAAAGTTTATGGGTTTTTATAAAATCATTTTATTTGTCGTTATTAACATTGTGTTGGAGCTATGTAAAAATTATGTTAGAGACAAAAAACAAATGTCTTTCAAATTGGACATTTCACCGATATGTGTCGGACAAAGGGACGCACCATTTATGAGGTGTATCCGAGCTTTATAGCTATGAAGCCTAGCTGAAAACTATTGCTCCATACTCTCTATGACCTCCATTATGCTGCTGTTGACCTTCCATTTTTGTGTTACGAAACAATGCCAGCTATCCGAAACTGGTGTGTGGTCATTATCGAAAAATAGCCATGGCAGATTTTGATAGTGGACTTTTTGCTGGCTGCCACACTATCGTAGTCTCAAAGTGGGTTTTGCAAGGCAGCTCATAATGATTGCTTTGGGGCATCGTATAGTGGCAACTCGGAGTGGCCATGGATGAAATCATGAACTGTGCAATCATGGTTTGCGTAAGGAAGAAGTCTCGGGTTAGCATGACTAGCGTGAATTAGGAAATAATTTATTTCCTTAATTACATTATTTGGTTCCCTTTAAGAATAAGCGAGACAAATCATGAATTGCTTTGTCCTCTTTAATTATATTTAACAATATTCATAAACTAGACAACAGGCAACAGGATATTTGTAATTATGAGTAATAATTATATGTGAATGCTCTGATCATCATTTATTGAACAAATAACAATGAACAAAGGTATCAAACCTTTTTCTAGACAACCTAACCCGACCAAGTCTACACATTTAAAACCCTATCTTTATTTCTCTTTTGTTTCTAATTTTGCACTAATGCATATTGGGTCAGCCCAATAGTGATTCTTTTTAAAACTAAGGGTTGCCCAAACCTGAATAACGACATCAGAAATTGAACTTAACACACCCCATCTCAGCCTCAAGCACCGCACCCTTAGCCTCCTTTGGTTCCAGTGCAAGTGCTGTCGCTGTCCCACCACCACCGTCCTGCTGTTACACTGTCTGGATGCTGCAGTCACCTCTAAGTCCACTGCAAGTCCTCTTTTATTATTATTTTTTTCTTTCTACCTCCTCTTCATTCAGTGCCACCTGCCTCCCTAAATTTTTCTTTTCTTCTTTTCCACTCTAAGGATTCTCTGAAACATTTGATCACCTATTTTCCAGCATCCCCAATGGCAACTGAACAAGGCAGTTCATGAACATCCAAAAATATAAATGGAAATTTAGGACATTTATCTTATATTTTGGTGTTAGTAAGTCTAAAACTTGAATTTGGTGGTGTTTTGATTTAATTTTATTGTTATTTTAATTTCTAGACATAATATTATTATTAATTATACGGTTCTCTTTCATTAGTTTTAGCTTTATAATTATAATTTTTCATTTTGTCTGCGATGCTTCAGCCATAACACATATAGCTTGCAATATGTTTTTCATAAATCATTTTTGGGGTTGCTGATATTGTTCAGGATCTAATTTTGATAGCACTGTTAGTATGTGTTCTTATGTATTATTGCTTTCATTATAGTAAAATAATAGAAAAAGGAGGGGGAGCTGTGTGCAAGCTGGGAGTGTCGATTGCTATTAAATTATTTAAGGGCTGTATAAATTATTTAATTTGTATCTCAGAGTTTCAGCGACGGTCTACCTCACCATAGCTGTTTTGGGGTTGATTGCTACATTCTTACATTTAAGATTGATAACTATGAAATGAAGGTTGTATGTTATGTGAATCTTCATAGCATTATTTTTCTGGCTTGTGGTTGGATGTTTATTCCTGTGACATTTTTCTACATGTGTTGTGTCAGCATTTTGAATCAATTATATTGTATACTTTAGTATTTAAGTTTTTCATACAAATTCCTGATTTTGTTCTTTCTCTTGTTCTTTCTAAGAAATGAACCTCCAGTATTACCTATCCAGCAAGCAAAGAAAAGGCGCCGAAAAGATATATCAAAGAATCCTGGAGAAAATATTGATGGTCATGTATCAAATAAACTTGTAAAAGTGCGCAAGACTGTCGTTGGGAAGACTGCATCATTACCTGTGAAAAATATGCTCAGTTCCTCACATAATTTTGCCGTACCTGGTGAACATTATGAAGACATGAAATTTCAGAAGCAAATGGATGTCTCTGGAATTAGTTTGAAAAGGAAAACTGCTGACGCTACACCAATTTTGGACCCCCCTGTCTGTTTAAAAGTATCAAATAATGATCCTCCTGCTGCAGAAGGTCCTGATAAACAGAAGACTGGAAATTCCCAGTCTAAGAACACTGGTGACAAACTTAAAGATGCAAGTGGATTGGTTGATATTTCTCATCACAAGTACCATGAAAAAAATTTATCTGCACATTCAAAATCCCAACCTGGAAAGTCCTCAAGTAGTGTTGACAATTTAGAAAACACTTGCCAGTCAAAAGATAAAAATTTCATCCGGGAACTGCCAGATCTAAACTTGGCTGCGGGAAAAATTGCTGTACATGCACCAGTAAGTTTATCTAACTGCTTTTCTGTGGTTTTAGCAGTATGATAAATATACCTTAATGAAACATTGAATACCAATAAAAAGGTTGTCTGCTGCACTTATAGCTATTTATTTTTTTTATTCAGCTTTAAATTAAAGGCTTCTGCATTCTAAGCGCACGAAACTGCTCCACCAAATAAGCACTTGTATGTATTTGAGAAAAATAAAAAGAGAGAGCAGATATTTTAGAGAAGCTTGAGCAAGTCTCTCTTATGTTCTTAATAGTTATATAGAAACTGTAGATTAATCTGAGATACAGTGAAAGAGAATAGAGTAGAAAACAAGTAAATACACCGCTAGGATTCTAGGTACAACTTTTAAGAAAGCTTATTCTAATACTCCCTCTCTAGTTGGGGCATACATATTGCTTGTATGAAAGCTTCGAACAATTAAATTCAATTTGAGGCCCTCAGATTTTGTTTGCACATCTGCAAGCTAATCATTTATCTGTCAATTCCCATACAAGTTTGATTGGACTACAACTTTTCTCAAATAAATTTGTTAGTCAATTTCTGTGTTTTTGGTACTCTCATGGAATACAAGATTGAAAGTAATGTGGAGAGCTAATGGATTATCCCAACATCTTCAATTGCTTAATCTCACAAAATTTTAGTTCTTGGAGGTTTTTGTTTTACCTAGACAAGTTTACAAGTGCAAGATGTCATTGTCCTATATTTAGCTTCAACAGTTGATCGAACAACTACGTTTAGCTTTTTGGATTTCTAGAGTGATCGTACCTAATCAACATAATGCCCAAACATATGGGTATTCCCTTCATCCTCATATAATAGACCTTATCCCAGAATCTTTTGAGGTATTTTGGAATACAAATTACAAAGTTTCAATGATCAGTACAAGGAGTTTTCATGAACTGACTAATAACACTTAAATATTAGAATAGAATAGAATAATTTTATTGTTAGGAGTACATAGAATGTATATACAAGATTGGACATCTAATTTTAGAAATATAATAACAAAACTTAATGTAATCAGATCCCTATGATTAAGGGATATAATCAGATCCATTTTTCTGGATATAGTTAGATCCCTATGATTCAGGGATACTTACATTGTACACTTTAACTATAGTCTGTTTAATATGGAATGATAAAATATGATTGTTGAAACTCCTTCTCAAGCTGGTGAATATGCATTTTCCATTCCTAGCTTGGAAATAATGCTTTTGAAGTTGTTGCTATTCAACCCCTCTATTAGAAAGTTTGCAAGGTTGTTTTGAGGAGACATTTGTAATGGAGATTTGAGCACTATCTAATTTTTCTTTAATAAAATGTCAATCAATTTCAATTTGTTTGGTTCTATCATGTTGCACTGGATTATGGCTATGCTAATAGCAGATTTATTATTACAGTAAAATCTCATTGGTCCAGCCCACTTTATTCTTAAGTCTTCCTAGAGGATTTTAAATCATAGTAGTTCACTTATCCCGTATGCCATTGCCCTGAACTTTGTTTCAACACAGGATCTTGCTACCACCACTTTTTATTTTTTACTCTTCCAATTTACAAGATTATCACCAAGGAAGTACAATATAAAGTAGTTGATCTCCTATCCACAATTGACCCAACACAGTCATCATTTGTATATATTTCAAGATTTACATTTCCATTTTGTTTGAACAAAAGTCCCTTGCCTGGAGCCCCTTTCAGATATTGCACAATTCTTAGAGCGAATTGTAAATGAATGTCCACTGGCTGGTGCATGATCTTGCCACAACATTTGAGTTCTTAATTTTCCACAATATCAAGTTACCTTTGACTAGAACACAATAGGACTGCATCCTTAGTATTAGAGATTTGGACAAGGAGAGTTTAAAAATTGACTTGCTACGCACATAAATAAGGCATTTTTCCATGAGAATTCTCACTATGATTTAGAAGTCTTATGTTTGCATCAGAATGATCTTGACCGGAAATGTTTAAAAATTGACTACTATGCTCAGTGCAAATGCAATGCTAGAATGAGTCACGTTGAGGTAATTTAACTTACTAAATAGCAGTTTGTATCTCCCATGGTTAGAATATCGTTCGACTTGGTTTGGTACAAGTTTGAGAAATGGATCCATTGGTGTGCCCATAGGCTCAACATTTGACATCCCTGGTTCTTCTAGAATCTCCAAAGTATATTTTCTATGAGATATGGCCATTGGTGGTGAAAGTGACTGCATGTCTTCATTAGAAGGAACATGTGTATAGTATGGGACAAACTCAAAGAAAGAGACCTTAGTAGACTCAAAATACTATTAAGATCAGGAAAAAAAAAAACAATACTCCTTTTGAGGATGATGATATCCCAGGATAACACATTTGAATGAGTAAAGGAGAAAGTTTATCTTGACCTGGTGAAGTAATATAAAAAACATGTAGTACTAAAAATGTGTAGGAAGACTGTATAATGGAGAATGAGGAAAAAGGATAGTGTTAGAAATGAGTTTTAAGCTTAACTCAACCCCACAAAACCAGCTTGTAAGGTGAGGTTTGCACCTTATTTATATATTATGAAATTGCCTTATCTCTAGTCGATGTGGGACTTCCAACACACCCCCTCACGTCGAGGTATATACATCTCGTGCGTGGGACTAGAAATGGGTGATCCGATAGCAGCCCGAGATAGTGGGTGGAATAGAATGTCCAAGAAATCTCGCTAGGATAGGCTAACCTAGCTCTGATACCATGTGGCATAATTAGGGCCAGTTAACTAGTCAATGGATAAGTGTACATTAACATAGTTAGCGTAGATGGACAGGTCAATTACGCCAGAAGAGATTTCAGAACTGGAAGAGGCAGCGGAAGACGCCATGGAGGAAGAGAGAGGAAAAAAACCCTAAAATACCAAAGAGGTCCGATTGAATCAACAAGATCAGATCCAGAAAGTGAGACGATTCCGACGCAAGTGATTGTTGCCGGAGACACAAGGAGAAGGTTGTTAAGTATGTTTTCCAAGTTTACATGATTTACCCTTCAAACTAGACAAATGTTTAAACTTGGCACTGTGTTCTACAATTTTGTCAACCCAGAGTATCCTAATTATTCATGAACCATCATTGGAGAGACTATAGATGCATATACCAATGGTGATGAGAGGAGATAGTTAAGATAATGTGACTCACATTTTTAGTGTAGGTGAAGATAATGTCGTGAGATTTGATCAAGCAAGTGGCAACATTAAATTAAAAGGACAACTAGAGACATCAGGAATAAAGTTAACAATAAGAAACGGGATGGGAGGTGTTGGGTAGAGTTAATGCAACAAGCTTGTGTTTGTAAACAGTTGGCACCAATGATAAATTGTAAGCAGTATTAACAGAAAAAAAAAAAAGAGAACGAATACTAGAAATATGATCGGTTGCACCAGAGTCAATGACCCAAGGAATAAGAGAAGAAGATTGAGGGAGACAAGTAGATGAACTTCCGGTGTGTGTCACCAAGGAGCGTTACTAGTAGATTTACTAGTCTCATACCATTTTTTAAAGTTTTCATATGCTGTTGGAGTCATATGAGGCTGATTAACTGGTATTGTAGGAGCAACAAGTGACTAATGGTAGATACCTAGGCAATATTGGGTCCACAAGGAGGGAGAATCTGTTTTGGGTGTTGATTGGGTGTAGGAAGACATTTATCTTATGGAAAAGATGATAAAATATTTCAGGATATAGACCCTAAGATCTCATGCAAATTTTTGGGTGGCCCATGGGTTCTATCTGCCATTGAATCTTATTGTTATTGTGGAATTCAACTTTCACCATGCACTCGGATCTAAACAGTGCCACATTTCACAGCATGTGACAATTAATAAGTAGAAATTCATTACTGATTCCTCTCTTTTTTGTGTGCGTGACGTCAAATTCAACACTCCCCATTACTTTTTTTTTTTTTATTTTTGTAGCATTATTGATTCAATAGTACACTTGACAGGTTACCTTGGCTGTTGTAGGGCATCCTTTTTCATTTAAAATAATTTCTATTTAAGGGATATTGGTATACAGGGTTGGTTTATCTTTAAGAGAGATTTAAATTGAAGCTTTGGCAAACTATACTATCCGTGTTGCAGGCACTTGGTGGAATAACATTTTCCTATTACTATGACTTCTGATTACAAAATTTGTGAAAGTGGACTGTTTTATGTCTGTAACGTATGCTGTATTAGTTGAGAGCTTGATTGAAGCTTTTATGCAGAAATCTGAACATGTGCTCAAGAAAGATGGTTCTAGTGCTAGGCCAAAAATTACATCGCTTGAGAAAGCTATTCGAGATTTGGAGAAGATAGTCACGGAATGTAAGTTCAGAAAGTATTTTAAGCTTACATTTCTCAAATTAGCAGTGTGGGAAGTTTGTTGCTAATGCGAGTTTTTTTTTTAATAATGATACAGCAAGGCCACCAACTATGGAAAACCAGGAGGGTGATAACACACCTCAGGCTGTCAAACGGAGATTGCCTAGAGACATAAAGCTGAAACTTGCTAAAGTGGCTAGATTAGCAGTAATGGAAATTTATTTTTGTGATGTCATGCTTACTTCTTCTAGATCTGCACAGTAGTTTTTTTTCTCGAAATCTTCTCAGTTTGAATTTCTCTTAGAATAGACAGAGGGAGGGAGGGAGAGCATTAAGAAAAAAATTTCGACCTCACTGAATCTAATAGAGTAGAGCACATTTATCACATAGTAATATTAACCGTATGTTTTTGATGCAGCAGGCAAGCCAAGGGAAAGTATCAAAGGATTTAATTAACCGTCTTATGAGTATTCTTGGGCATCTGATTCAACTGAGAACTCTAAAGGTATTTCAGCTTGATAAACATGACCGGTAATCCTTCAGTGTGTATTGTTTCAGTTTTCGGTCATAATACCCCCAATGCGTGGCAGGAGCTTTATTGATGGCTGACTTCTTTTTCACTGTTGGTTGTTGAACCGCAACGTGATATTCAATATGAAAATTGAAACTTAAGATTGTATCTCGCAAATCACATATCTTGCTGTCGAGTCCACCATACTGAACTTCTATACGATTGTAGTTCATTTATTATTTATTTATTTATTGGATGTGATTATGCATTACCATATTTAGGCTTTGAATACATCCATGACCCATTGTGACCTTATGAAGATTGTTTGTTTTTTTTTTTGCTTGATATGTTGTGCTTCTGTGTCTAAGAAAGTCTTATTTCTAATTGATAGTTTGCCAACTTTCATTTTAATTAATCTGGTTTCCCTTCAGGAATCAAGTACTTATTAGCTTTAGACATTTTTTCTTACTCCAGAGTGACAGATGGTCTTCCTGAAGGGATTTTTAGTTCAAGATTGGTATAGATAGTTTTTTGAGAAATACTAGTTTTTTTTTTAAATTCTTATATACTAGGAAAAAATATGTAATAATCCCTTCAAAATAAATTAAACTAAGCACACACTAATTGCAATTGATCATGTTTGTGAAGTTTTTCAAGCTCACATTTTTTTTATCTGTAGAAACAAATTTAGGAAGAGTAAAGTTGTATTGCCTCCGTGAGAAAGAACTTATTTCGAGCTTTAGAAAAAATTTGTAGAATGTTTTGCACCTGCACATGCTCTTTATTTATTATAATCACATAAATGTTCCTTTTAAACACTAACACTAGAAACCAAGCTGGTGATTTTTCACATAAAAATATCTATTCCCATCGCTACAAAATTAATCTTTTAGCAGTTGTGGACTCTAATTTTCAAGTGGTGTGTATAACTACATTTCAAGTTATCCTTCAGTATTGAACATACTCAACTCTGAACTCTTCTCTTATAATCCAATCCAAATAATAGTAATTTGCCACCTATTATTTATTGCATGTCATTGTGGTCATCGTATTGCAACTATTTTTCTCTCTATTTATATTTTATATCTACGAACATCATTATGTAGGTAGGTTTAGTTTCCAATATTGCTTGAATTGAGACTTATCTTCTCATGCAATGTCTTCCTGCTACAGAGAAACTTAAAAATTATGATCAGCATGGGTTTGTCTGCAAAGCAGGAGAAAGATGATAGGTTTCAACAGATAAAGAAGGAAGTTGTTGAGATGATTAAGATGCAGGTCCCATCCATGGAATCGAAGGTTTATTTTAGTTACCATTGCTATTTATTCCGTATCAAAATCAAGTATTTTGACGTGTCATATTTTCAGTTTTCCATTCATTCAGTAGTTACTTGTTTAGCTGGTTCATGTAGCTCCTTTTTGGTTCCCCCATATGGCAGTAATATTTTCGCTCTTGTGGATGCTTCTTTTTATGGGTTTAATTCATTTGAGTTTTATATGCAGATCTTTATTTTGGCATGGTTACTTACGGATGAGTCATTTACCTGGAAAGGGATTTCATTAACTGTAATTTGTAATTCTGACACTCAATATAGTTTCTTGCTAAATTTCTCTATGGTTGCAATCCAACCTGATTGCAATTTTTCAGGAAATAATGGTACTTTTGATCAATAAACAAATATTTGGCTATTTAATTCAACCATCGATCTATTTTTCTTGCAATATTTCTTGATGATTTGATAGGACCCCAAATTAAGAACTGGAAATGAACTGACATAATTTTGATGGTAGAATTAATCGCTGAGCTGATTCTATTCCATGGAAAAATAAACATAGCATCCCAGAGATGTTGAAAATGAGTGCAGGGTGGAATGGAGCACTGCTCCTTACAATATGGAGTAACCAGCCAAAATTAAAGAAAACCTTTACTGAAGGACCAACTCCTTCACTCAGCCTGGCCACAATAATGTCCTATAGAAAATTTCCGCCTCCTCCAAATACCCCATCTCTCTCCTCGTTGTGAGATTCCTGTATCCTTCTCTCCTCTCCTCTACTGCCAGGCGTTCATTCTGTTACGCTCAATCCTTTTTCCTCTTCCAATGAAGCCAGCTGATCCCTCTTTTCCCCATTTCTCCACGATCTTGGTCTTTCAAACCCACTACGCACTTCATCACTTTCCACACCCCTTCTTTTTTCTTTTTTTCCTTTATATATACTTGTCTGTTTGCATTGCATCTTGATTGCAATTTTTCAGGAAATATGGCGTGCCTTTTAATGTCTTCCCTGCATTTCAGCTACAGCAGCAAGCTGAAGCATCTGGGGAAAAAGAAATGGGTCCTGATGGAAAAGCTACAACTAAAAATATTTTTAGTATGGACACTGCATTGGAAGACAGGATTTGTGATCTCTATGACCTTTTCGTTGATGTACAGAAGTTTGAGCTTTGAATATTTATTTTGTTGACCTTTCTTTTCTTATGATTACAGGAGGGAAAGATCCTGTTTGCTTTGTTGATGTTTGTCCTTAATGAATCTTGTTTGCAATTGTTCCAGGGTTTAGATGAAAATGCCGGTCCGCGAATCAGAAAGTTGTATGCTGAGGTGGTTAAAATTTTCTGTCTTCCTCTCTATTGATCTAGCAGAGTTAATAAATTGCTAGTGTTATCGCTATGTTTATCTTCCTTTTTTTTTTTTTTTTTTATTTCAGTACCTACTTTCGGTAGGTTTGATTTGGCTTATTTTATTTTCAATATATCCTTGTTTATGTTAAAATTACTAAGTTAGTACTATTTAAAATAACTTTTATCCCTTCTTTTCAAGTTTTAGAGACCATAGGTACCAATAGTGCACAATTGCAGTAGAATTCTGTAGATGCAGAAAAGCAGGTTTTCACTGGACTATGGCACCACTGCAGTCTGCAGTGAAACCATTGAATTTCCTTCTGTTTTTTTTTTTCCAAAAGCTACACATTCTTTAGGGTCTTTTAATCATTTTCAGACAACATATATAACCATATCCCTTATTTTTCCTACGTTTCCACTTCTCTCTGTCAACAACCCTTTTCTTCTCTCGGTCTTTGTTCTGCTGTGCTGTCAAACCTGTGAAACATTCTAAGGCACTTTTTTCAGCAACACCCATCTCTGTTTTTGCGTCTATTCTCCGACAAAACAAATTTTCTGTCCTTTATTTTTTATTTACTTTGGGATTGATTGTTACTAGTATTTTGTAAATATGTCAAGAAATATCAGTTACAAGTATTTGTTTAGCACTATGTATGTAATTATGTATATAATGATGAATAATAATATATTTGTTTGTTAAATTTAAATAGAACAGCAATGATCGTTCAATCCACTATCCTGCTATAATTTGAGGTTTGACTGCTAAGTATCAATATCTATATTCATAGCTATGTTGAAACATTGAAAAGAAAAGGATTTTCGGTTGTATTTTCATGCATGGAAACTTTTTCGATTGCCATTTTCTTCCACTCTTCAGTATTAAATGATGCTGCTTTTTCTGAAGATTGTGTTACTTTATGTGACTGTATTTTATATGCATTGTAGTTTCTCGTGTCGAAGTTAATATCTTTATTTTTTACTAGTGGAAACAGTGCTACGTGCATGTGTCATCTTTTTTATTGTAAATAATTAATTTAATTTAAAAAAAATAACTGAATTTAAATAAATAGTAATTTAAAAGAATAAAATAGTGAAATAATTATTTCAATTTTAAAATAATTAAATTTAAATTAACGGTTATTTAAAAGATAAAAATGGAATGGAAATGTAATTATTTTAGTTTAAAATAATAGTTACTTAAATAGTAAAATTGAAAAGAAAATGTGTATTCAGAAAAGGGGAATCCCCTGTATACAGATATAGATGAAAAAGATTTCTCACTTTTGAATTCATTGTATTCAGCTTGCAGAATTATGGCCAACTGGTTACATGGACAACCATGGAATCAAGCGTGCAATTTGCAGGTCAAAAGAGAGGCGCCGAGCACTGCACATCAGACATAAGGTATCCCAATGCAATGAAATAACTTTTAATGTTGTGTAGTAATATTCTAAAATCACTTTAAAAAGAACCCTTTCCTCGTTGAGTTTTGGAAATTTAATAGTTTTTTTTCACGACCATAAGTCTAGTCTGCAAATGCCTATGTAGCATGATTATATAGGAACAGTAATCTTTTAATTTTTCTGAAGAATTGGGGAACTTGCTTTCTGTTATTTGTATGTACTCATGACAATCAGGATTTGATATTTGTGGCGATGATGTTTTCAGTTTATTTGTATCTCACTGGTTCCTCATATTGTTAGGATCGGGAGAAAATTAAGAAGAATAAGTTATTTGCACCTCGACGAGATGAGAATGCTCGATTGGATGCTAATCCAATTACTTCGCAACAGCCCATGCGAGAGAGATTAGCTACAGATTCTAGCAGTCTTAATCATACTTCAGTAAACAAGGCAGTTTCTATTACAGTTGCCGCTCCACGGGTGTACAATCCTTCTTTGAATGGTTCAAAACAAGAAAAAGCAAAGGGAAGTTCTAGTGGTTCTCTGGATGATGGCGGGGATGAAGATGTTTTAGTAAAGAAGAAAGTAAAGAGAAGGCCTGAACAGGGTTTAGAAGGAAATCATTTTCGCCCTGGGAAGATGACGGCTTTTTCGCGAGGTGAAAAGCCTAGGTCTCTAAAGCAGTCTGCAGGTGTTCTCCCTAAATCAAACATTCAGCCAAGTTCTCTCCATGGTCTTGAGCAGTCAAGCTAACGTGATATCAACTAGGATGTCTACTCAACAGAATCTCCCCTCTACAGTTTTTTACCTTTATATATTTTTGGTGCAGTCCCCCTCCCAGGATCAGTTAATATCCTATTTACTGTTACCATTTTTGTAATTAATTTCCTTGAAATGTAGGTAGATTTATTGGTTGTTGAGCCATGTCGATAACTCAAGTCTCTCACCATTCCTCTCTGGCTTTTGCTTCATGCTTTCCCATGATTACAACAAAAAGACTGAACTATCTTTCCTCGCTGCACCACGTCATCAGTGTTGTTACAGTCATTGTTGTCACTAGGGATGGCAACGGGGCGGGCGGACACGGGTTTCGCTATCTCATACCCATTTCCGTAAAAAAAATTCATTCCCATCCCCATATCCAAACCCAACGGGTATTAAACTTTTGACTCATCTCCATCCCCACCGGGTAACGGGTATAATCTCGTACCCATACCCATTTTCTTACTACTTCAATATTAATTTTAATTAATTTTTATAAAATAATAAAATTTTTATGATAAAAGAAATATAATATTATCAAATATTCAATATTAGAATAATTTGTTTCTTCCATATCAAATACTTTAAAATAAATTATAATTGTTTACATTTTATATAATAATACCAAATAAAATTTCATGAAAACAAAAACAATTATTAAATTTGCAAATATTAATGAAACATAATTGATAAAATTTAAAAATATTTTTTTAAAAATATAAAAGAAAAACAAATATTCAAATTAAAATATATTTTAAATGTTTGTTTACTTCAATCTTTTAAATTCTAATGAATATCTTTTTTATATATTAATAAAAGTTATAATTCATCATTTGATCAAAATGATACAAAGAACAAATAATAATCATAATAAAAGTTTAAAATAAATTATAATTATTTACATTTTAGATTATAATACAAAATAAAATTTCATGAGAACCAACACATTTATTAAATTTGCAAACATTAATGAAACCTAGTTGATGAAATTTAAAAATACTTTTAAAAAATATAAAAGGAAACAAATACTCAAATTAAAATATATTTTAAATGTTTGTTTACTTCAATATTTTAAATTTTAATGAATCTCTTTTTTATACACTAATAAAAGTTATAATACATTACTTAATCAAAATGATACAAAGAACAAATAATAATCATAATAATAAAATTTTAACATAGATCTTGTATCTTTT
>Ga0214544_1008509_pt1 | contig 17001 bp, 6 predicted proteins | sample CNSS3metaG_FD_160074 | JGI IMG/M metagenome (GOLD analysis project Ga0214544, IMG submission 160074) | Root nodule microbial communities from cowpea collected in UCLA plant growth center, Los Angeles, California, USA - CNSS3 | ecosystem: Host-associated > Plants > Roots > Nodule | place: USA...
ATATATATATATATATATATATATATATATATATATATATATATATATATATATATATATATATATTTATATGTAACATAGGTGATATTTCCTTTTTAGTCCCTCTGTTTTTTAATTTGTTAAGTTTGGTCCCTCAATTATCAAAAGGTTCAGGTCATCATCTAATTGCCAAAATATATGCAGAGGTCTTTTCTGTCCTTTTTTTCACTATGATGTAAGCTTGGCATTGATTTGCCCTTTTTCCACAAGTATGCTAACATAACTCAGACAGAACAGACCAAAAATGCCACATTCCACATGTTTTGGCAATTGTAAGACCATATTCAAACTTGAACAAATTAAAAATAGAAAAACAAAACAAAATGGAGCAACCTAGAGAGCAATAATATCATATATTATAACCACTATTTGCCTGCAATGCTACACATGGCTTTCCACCATTTGAGCAAGAAGTGAAGTTTCCAAACATGTATATAAACCCCAGCCTAATAACTGAGACAGGAGGTAATGTGGGTTCTCCAACACTACCCCACAACTACCTACTACACCATGCGAAACACAAAAAAAGTTGACAAAGATTCCCTCCACGGACCACAGAAACTGTGGCTACGGATCATGGGCCCCACAAGAAATTGTAGATTCCACATAAATTCAATTGGCAATAAGTCAATTTGAACATGAGTATATGAACCATGCCGTAACAATTGAGGTGGGTGATGTGCGACTTTCCAAAACCCCACCCCCATAGCTGCCTGTTGGACCAAGCAATACATGACAAAAGATGACAAAGATCCCCTCCACAAACCATAGAAAAAATAGAGTTGGGTTGAAGGCTCTACTATTATATTAGATTCCCTCTTAAATCCATTTAGAGTTAAGGGAAATTGTCAATAGGTATATAAACGGCTCCATAAGATTGGAGGTTAGCAGTGTGGGAGATCTACAACCCCCACTCCCCTCCATAGAAAATTAGTAGATCAATTGATACAACACACAAAAAATAACAGAGATACAATCAACAAACCATGTAAACAATGGATATAAGCTCCAATTGTCCTATTAAATTTCATTTTAAAATGAATTGGCATTAAGCACAGTTGGTTGCAGGTGTATAAAACACACCCTAATAACAGAGGCAAGTAATATGGGACTTCCAACAATGGCACCTTTGTTGTGTAATTCATAAAGGCTAAATACATTGTAATAAACACAAGAAAGGCCTATCTATCCTTGTGAGCTTCACTGTTTTTGTAATAAAGAAATTGAATACGCCTCATTCAGTTTCTCAAGTCTCAATAAACTCTCAGATCTACAATTACAACAGCATCTCTCATAATGCAAGTACTTAATTCTTACCTCCTCTTAGTCCACCATAGATAAATATATGAGTACTAACAGCTGCTGCTGCATGGCGACAACGACGCATAAGCTCCAAAGAAGGGTCATAATCATGACCTTTGTTTGGGCGTGAGGAGGACACAATGCCATTTCTGTCCAACCAAACCCCAGCAGCAGTGTCCAATACTGTCAAAGCAAGAAAAAGAAAACTTAAGCATGGAATAAAGGGGGGAAAGGGGGAAAAAAAAAAAAAAAAAAAACCGTGACAAGAAATATACAATAAAATAATTGGTAATAACATAGAAAAGCAAGCTACCTGCAATGGAAGCTTCGCCTTCCACTGATCGTCCACCCCTGAGAACACCTCCCGTAACATGTAATCGTGCACCAACAAAAACCTGATAAAATGTGACGCCACATACAATCAAAGAACAATCTTCGGAGCTGTTAGACTATCCAAATGATATCTCCATATATCACGTGATTCTATCAGAATATTTTGGCCTTCAAAGAAAGATTCTTATATGATTCTTATTAATTCCACATATATTAAAATAGGATTAGGAGTCTTCTACTAGAGCTTAGTACTTTATCTTTGCTATCACATCTTTCAGAACAATATTGATTTAATGTTGGTCAGAATAATCTCTTTTTTCCTCCTTATCTACCCAGATACAGAACATTTCAACCAAAAGAAATAGGTAAGTTGGTGAAGATCAATTGACATCATTTTCGAAGTAGAGGTAAATGGCTTAAAACTTTTATTTTAGGTATTGTGTACGAAAGATAACTTTCAAGTGGTTATGAAATATAAAGCTTAGTTATCAATACTGGGTGGTGACAGAGTAGTTGCCCCCGAAACCCCCATAGCTGGATGGTCACTATTAATTTTTCATATTTAAATTAAATAACTTATATTACATATGCATGAATGCTAACAATAAAAAAGTAACCATAATTGAAGTTAGTTATATTCATAACTAAAAATTAAAAGCCATAATTTTAAGGTAAAAATAAAGAAGTCAATAACAATTGTCTAGTAATAAAAAATGACAACAATAAAGGCCAGCATAAGGTTGCATATCTGAATAAAAGAATGAGAAAAGGAATATAAAACAAAACATAAAATCTTCTTTCATGTGAACAGAACAGAGCCCAAAGGATATGAATAGTGTAGAGACCAGAGAATGGTGCGCAAAAATCTTGACAACGACAACTTCAGTAGAGCATCAAGCATTTGAACAAAGAAGTTGGAGAAGGAGTTTGGAGAGTTCAGAAATAAAATCTCTAACAAAAATGAGAAGCTATGTTTTAAATTAGGTTGGAAATTCTAAAATTTTCTAGAAGCTTCTAGAATGTTCTAGAACAAGGAGTTTAAATGTCATAAACTAATTCCAACAACTAGTAGTTTGATGTTGGTTCATGCATCTAACTACCTCATTATCACATGAGCCAAGGAAGTTGCAACTTCCTTAGATTCCTTGCATGTTGATTTTTTTGGCCAATTCATTTAATTGTTTGTTTTCGTTTCCCCTTTTACTTCATGAACACACCTTCTCATCCTATGCTACAAACAAAAGGCTCCTCTCATGTATTTGAAATAAATGAGAACTAGAGTTTTTGTGAGATTTTCAAGTGTCTTGAAAGTTTGGTAATCTTAGCTTAGCTTTGTATATTAAGGACTTTCTTCAAGTGGCAAATCAATAATGCACTTATCCTTTCAAGGTGATGTGTTCTTTATCCATCTTCTACCTTGTCCATTGGATCTTTTTTTACCTTTGTTTTTGTCCTTCCAAAGCTTGGCCAAGACACTACATGGCATTTCTTGGTTGAGTTGGTTCAAATCCTTCTTAGATTTAATAGATCTTATGAGTACTACATCAGTCCCATACGGTGTGGATTGGTTGGAAATTCCGCTACAATGCCATGAGCTGGCCGTAAATGCAGCTGGGAGCTCTGAGTCAGATGGTTTGCATCAAAGAAAGAAGATACAGTTGTTTTTTAGCCTTCCAAACATGTGAGAGTGGGAAAATAGGGTGTGTTCTAATAAAATAAAGGGGGAGGGGAAAATCCCAAGATATCCCCCCTCTCGCAAACAGCACCAAACAACAATGTTTGAGGATCCTAAAGGGGGAATTTAGTCTCATGCAATAGCAATTGCAAGGCTGCGGTATCAACCATGATTCATGAAGCTCCATGCACAACAGCAAGCTGTAAAGCTCCACAAGGCCGCTATAGCACACCATTACTACTATGGTTTAAAGTGAGACCCCACAATGAAACTTGGAGCTTTTTAATCATTAGATCAAAGTAAGACCAATTCTTACCATCAGGGTATGGGCACATACATGTACACAATAAACTTTACTTCGAGAATAAGAGAAGCTTGCCGTACATGAATAGTCAAGAATAAAGATTGACATTAAATCATTCAAAGTAATAATGTGAAAGAAACAAAGGAATCCTAGTGAAGGAAAAACATTATATAAGAAACTCGCAGTAGACCAAATAAGAAATTTACAATAGGAATCTCTCACTTACCGCAGCATGTTGATACCTTGGTGAAGGGGAAACTCCAGGGGCAAGGGTCCATTCCCACTGGCCATTCCTATGCATGAGCAGTCCATAGGCATCTGCTAGTGGCTGCAAAAGATAAGTACAATATATACTATTACATTTCACTAAATAGGCGAGAAGAAGATTCAAAAGTCAGAACAAAACAATAACAAAGAAAACTTTTCTGCTTTCATATGACTATTTGTCACAGTACACTACAATTTTGCAATGCAAATGGAGTGTTGATAATTCAGGTATGATAGATTAGCACATTAAGTTTTCTAAAAGCAACAGAATTTGATTATCTGATTAAAACAATATGATCAATCATACAGCTCCAGAAGAGTCTCTTCCACCACAGAGTAAAAACATTCCATCTGAGCGGGCACTAGCAGTTGCATACCTATAAATTGAGGGAGAATAGAGAAAAGATTCAATACATCCATATGTGTAGAAACAATGCAGACAGTTAAGGCTTCTTTAGCAAGGACAACAGAAAGACTTACATTCTTGCAGAAGGTCTGTCACCTTCTGGATTCAATTTCTGCCACACATAAGGTTTTTGAGCAGTATCCAAAACCCAAGCATCAGATACAACTCTTTTCCCTGCCACATGGTATAAAAAATTAAACTATTTATCATGTAGCGCAACACAGCAACACAACAAGCTCATTCTATACTCAGACAGAAATAAGTAGCATATGAGTGCCAAAGGAAAACAACTTAAAGAAATATCCACTAGCAGTTCAGCTGCATTTATTTTCAAAATTTTGAATTAAAATAAGATGAAGTTATTATGTAATAAGAACTGGTAAAAGAGAGTCAAACTTTAAAACACCAATTATTAATAGATTATATTGTGACTTTTCTTAATTCTTTGCATACATTCAACCTATTGAAGTGTAGAAAACCTAGAAAAAGGAAATAATGCACAAGGCATTCACAAGTGTGATTGGGTTCCCTTTGGGGAAGTTCCAAAACACAGTCCAGGTAAGCTTGTCTCGGGAAGTTTTCGCCCAAAACACGTTTTGAAGGTCCCAAATATGAAATTCAAATTACAGAAAGTCAAGCTCATCATCCATGTTATGCTCTATAATTTTGCCAATTCGATTGTTCCATCAATAAAGTCTATGCTTCATATCTTGTTTTGTTTTCAACAACTAAATATTCACCACAGTTTTATTAGAAAGATTTGAAAACAGACAACCCAGTATTGAATTTGTCTTACCATCATTTCCACTGACAGTTACTAGGTATCTCTGAGCAACCAAATCCATTACATGGCCATAACGAGGTCCAGGGCCTTGCCCTTGTACCACAACCCTACAATTAAATCAATTGCAACATTGACAAATTGCGTGATTTTGTCAAAGTTCTAGAAGTAGGAAAAAATAAAAACGTATCTATTTACAACCAATATCACCTGTGCCATTTGTATTTATCGTTGGTCAAGTCAAGCACGTAGAGATCATCAGTAGAATGCCCAGCTGGTCCTATCCCACCCTACCCAAGTGGAACCAGTCAAACAAATGTTAAGATGGCTAGACTAGTCAAGAAGATGAATCTCAATCCCCTTTATTAATCCCAATTCTGACAATCACCTGAAAAACAACCATGGTACCAACTGCAGCAGCTGCATGAGCAGCTCTAGGAGAAGGCGGCTCCCCGGCTGGTTTAAGACTAAACACTCCCAGCATAAAAATCATTACTTTAGTACCAATTCATCAATCATTAATCTAATTTAAAAAAGAAAACTGAAAAACACACAGATGAGCTGAATTCAGAAAAAAATTAAGAATTTTGAAATTGTGGAATCAACCCACCTAGTCCATTTTCTAGTTTGCACGTCATATGAATGAACCGTATTTGTGACTCCAGCTAACCCTGCAAGGGTAAAGCACGGAAATTCAGCCACCAAAATCGGAAAAGAAAGCAAATAGAGTGTTTATAAAGGAACTTACTAATGCCAGGAGCGGAGGAAGATCCTCCTTCAATGGCGGTGGCGCCGCCAAACAGGATCAAGCGGGGACCCTGCGTCTTGGTGGCAGCAACTGCAGTGAGGGTGTGCCCACAACGAGGACCAGGCGCGTCCTCATCGGTATCCCAGAAAGTTTCCAAAGTTCTATAGGTAGAGGCAGGGTAGAGCCACGGTTTCGACCCCATCAATTTCTCAGAAATTTTAGAATCAGAGAGAAAAAGACAAGAACCCTAAGATTCAACAACTGTGGTGGTGGGCCCGGACTTCCTCCGGACCCCTTAAACCTTATAGTATAGTACAATAGAGTACACCCTCTTCCTCTCTTCTTGACCTGTGTAACTTTTCAGATCAGAAAATTGATTACAGGTAGATACAAGAGATTGTGAATTTGATTAATTGGAAACAGAGAGATTAGAATGAGGGTTTTGGTTTGGGGAGTAAAGGAGTTACAGAGCAGGAAGAGAGGTGATGGTAATTTATGTTATTCCAATTCCACACAAACATAAACACAAACACAAAGAAGGCCTTATGAAGGAATAAGGAGGGGAAGACACATGGCACAAGTCAAAATAAGGTTACAGGCTGTCATTTGTGAAATGGAAAGTGAATGTCAAAATGCTTGACCATGACACCCCAAACTTCCCCAATTGTGGATACATACCCATTTGTGTTTGTATTGTACTAATACTACTACTGACTCATCCTCTGACAAAGGATATGTTTTCTCATGGTTCAGACATGGAAGTTAGTTTCTTTCGGGTTTATCACATGATGCACTTTGCTTTAAGATATTTTTTCCTCATTATTTTAACTCCTTTTCATCTTGAAAAGGACTTGCATTGCAGCTTCAATGTCCTCTCCCTTGTTTCAGGAAAATTAGATTCTCTTTGATTAGTATTATGTTATTATTATTATTTTTCCTTTTTATTTTTTCTCCTTCTTTAGATTCTTCTGAAGTTCTATGACAATGATATATACACATCTTTATTTGATATACATCTGTTAAAATTTATTTTCCTTTTTGTTCTTATCTCTCCTTTTATCATATTATATATATCTTATAAATTAATAAGGTGTTGATAAATATATAGGGTCTACATCAATGATTTTCCACTAGATGTGTTTTGCCCAAGTCTAGGAAGAATATTATATAATATATTATTAATGTAGAAGTAAAGTAGGATAAGTGTTTTTTTTCATATACGGTACATTATAACAAAAATTATTTTTTCTTAAAAAGTGCATTACTATTTAGTTTTATCAATTTGTTTTCATCGTCATTCCTGAAAATTTAAGTATAAATTTAAGTTTTATACGGGATAAAATTAAAAAAATTAAATATCAAACAATGATATTTATCTTTCAAAAAAATGTTTAGTTAAAATATAATTTGAATAGAAGTGTTTAACTCATGAACGGATTTTAGTACTAGGAGCAATATGATATTAAAGATTTATTACATGTGAAAAGTTTTATATTAACTTTTTTGAAATTTATTGTATGAGAACATTCTCAAATATAAAAATATTTAATAAGTAAAAGTATGGAATCAGAAAAACTTATTTAAAATGACTTTCATATAAAATACAACTTCAAAACTATACAAAAAGAAATTAATATTAAATTATATATATTTTTGTTACATTAATAACAATAATTAAATAATAAATTTTAAATATATTATTTTAGTCATAAGAAAATTTTGATCAAAATCCATCACTAATATAAGTATAACTTAATGTGATATTAATCGAGAAAATCATAATGTCATTTAACATATGATAGTGTATCTATTATTTTACTTTCATCAAAATTTCTTGATATAATAAATAATGTGAGATTTGAAAGACGGTCAAATTACTTTTGTGGTGACATGATAATTTATATTTAAAAAAAGTAAATTATAATTTAATGTTAAAGATTTAAAATTTTACTTCTTTAAAAAGTAATCAAATTAGTTTTTTTTTATGAAGTAAAATTTGCTTAGTATGTGTTCCTTGTAAGTGTCAAATTTCAACGACATTTTAAATCATTAATAATTTAAAAAAGTTACTCTAGTATATCCTTCATCCCGCAATTAAAATTGTATTTCTTTAAAAGTGTAATATTATGACTTTATAACATAATAGCCTTGGAACTTTCTACCAAGTATAATATCAATATTACCATTAGATTTGTAATTCCCATTTTTCTGTCTTAAGCTTAATGGGCCTAGCTCTAGTGAGTAAGGGAGGGCCTAAGGTTAGCCCATCAGCCTTTGTCCAAAGGCAGAAAAACCCCTCAGTTATGTTTTTCACTCATCCATTCTCTCTTTTTCCCTCTCTCACTAAAACGTTGTTCTAACTCTTGTTCTCCTGTGAACCAGAAGCTTTGTTTGGGCACAAGAACCTTCTTGGAGCTACTCGAACTCTTCCTCCGTGTAAGTTGAGCTCGAACCTCCTTTTCTCCTTTCTAACTCTGCTGCATTGGTTTTGTCTAGGGTTCATCTTCGTAACCCCTGTTTTCGTTCTAGTGTCCATATTTTCAGCTCATTAATTTGTTCCTAGAGTTGTGGTGCTCATTTGTTGGGTGCCTGTGTTGTTTGCTAGCATTTGTCCAGGTAAGGAAAGTTAGGATTTTCATGTTTTCTTAGTGTCTTCCTGTTTTTAGTTTTGTTTCATGTTTATAATGCTTGTGTGCAATTGTGGTTGCTTGGAAAACATTGAAATGTTGTTTGGTTTTGAATGTTCGGTTATTGCATGCGTGAACAATGGCGAGAACTGGTATTTTCGCCCAAGCGAGCATGTCTCGCCTAGGCAAGAATAGCAAAAGCTCGCCTTGGTTTCTACTCGAACTCTCGCTCAAGCGGTGAGCTTCCGTTTTGAGTGACGAGTCATCTCGCTCAAGCGAGAACACGTAGAAACCTGTGGTTTTCATTTTTGAACCCTCGCCTAGGCAAGATGGGCCCGCTTGAGCGAGAGAATCTTTCTCATCTGAGCGAGGACCTCTAGCTTGGGCGACACTCATGTAAGAAACATTGTACTAGCTGAAATTGCCCTATGATTGTTTTATTTACGGTTCAAGCTCGAAGTATGTGACCATGCCTGTTTTGTATGCTTTAATGAGACTGAAATGGATGTGTTGGTATGAAATGAGACATGACTTGGTTGGTTGGTTGTGCATTGGCATGAGAATATAATGCTTGAGATGACATGTGGAATGTTGTTAGTAAAAGAGTTTCATGGGAAACTCTTGGTGATGGTGTGGTTAGTGTATACCTTGATATAGGAAATGTCTAAATAAAGGAAGGTATCCTGAACTCTAATAGTCGTTCACGCTCATATAAAGTATAATGATTTATGTGGTGAGAGTGGTAGGAGGTCCCAATCTTTGGCAGTATAATGGCCTTACATGATCATGGGATTAACCTTGGGGTGTGGTTGGGTGATAACCCCTTGTGTCTAGACTCTGCAGAGTTTAGAAACCATCACATGTGCATACTTCCTTTAGAACTCTATATCAAGAGTATAATTTGGATAATTGAGTCAGAAGGTCTTGCATTTGTTTCTTATTACATGATTTGGGTGCCTACTACTTGGTATGTTTATAACCTGATTTAATATTTACTTGCTTAATAACATGATAAAAATATTTTACTCTAGCTTACCCTTTTCGTTTGGTGTATGTTTCCTTATTTGACTTTTCCTTTTTGCAATAATCACCAAATTAATTGGTGTGAGCAAATGTGAAAACCCCTGGTGGTCGACAGGATGATGGGAATGCAGCAGTCTAGTGGTCCATGAGTTGGTTTTGGGCTCACTGATGAGTTCCTTTTGTTGCACTGTTACATTTCAAATTAATTGATCTGTGAGCAAATCTTATTTTGATTGTTGCTCTTTTTATGTTCTATTATTGACATTGTGTGTGCCTTAACTTCTCCTGTCATTATTTTATGGATGACTGTAATGGTTGATACATATACACTTTTGGTTGCGTGCTCTATTTTATTCATAATTATGCGATGTTTTATTTAATAGAATTATTCTATTTAAATAGGATGTCACAAGATTTAAAGTTAAAAGAAAAAAAATGCAAAATTTATACTATTTGTAAGTTAATTGATATTTATCATTTAGAATGTAGATAAACATTGAATATTATATTACTCATTTATAAATCTTTAACTATATCTCATGTATGTCATCGTGATAATATAACGAAGATCCTAAGTTTTAATAACACTCTACTTGTAGAAACATTATTACAAGTGTCACCCTAGAATATTCATCGATGGTAAAGATATAACAATCTGATGAGAAATATAACATAAAAGTAATTGCAACATGAAAGTAACAATGTATTATAGTCTATCTGTTAGATATCATATTTACAAAAAAGTAGTAATTCGTAATTCAAATAAGAGATACAAAAACAAGAGCAGAACTAATCATCGACAACAATAAAATTTTACAAAGTTGAAATTTTTTTATAATTTATTCCAACGTATTTCAAATAAGAGATAAAAAAACAAACTAATTATTGACAAAAATAAAATTTTACTAGATTTACTATAATTTATTTCAAATTCTACAAGGAAACAATAACATACTCCCGATTAAAGATAAGATAATATAACTCATATGATCTTAATCTCTTATTGGATATGGTGTTATATGTAATTATGAAATGCATAACCATGATAAAGAAATCAAGGCCTTAGAAATCAATAAAACTTAGGACATCACAAATCTTCCTACTAACAAAATACCAATTGGATGCAAGTGGGTGTATAAGACAAAGTAAATGACTGAAGACAGTATAGAAAGGTACAAGGCAAGACTTGTAGCCAAAGACTACATCTAGTTGGAGAGCATTGATTATCTTGATACATTCTCATCAATAGCTAAACGAAAATTATAAGACTTCTCATTACCCTTGGTGTTGTTAAACAATGACATTCACATCAATTAGATGTTGACAGTGTCTTTCTTCATGGAGATCTTAATGAATAAGTATATATGATACCTCTTTCGAGCTTGAATAATATGAAAAACAATCAAGTTTGTAAGCTTACCAAATCTCTTTATGTTTTAAAACAAGCAAGTTGACAATGGTTTGTTAAACTATCATCTTCTCTTATCTCTAATAATTTTATTCGATCTAAATCTGACTATTATCTTTTACTAAGAAAACCAATACTACTTTTGTTGCTCCTTATGCATGTTCATGACATGTCCTTGTAGGGAGTTCTCTAGAAAAGATCGAGAAAGCTAAGATTTTTAAAAAGTAAACTAATATTTGTAAAATTAACATTTAAATATAAAATGTTTTAGATTTTAATATCTAAAATGCAATACAAATATTAAATATTTTAAATTTAAATGTGAATTTTACAAATGTTAATATATATTTTTAAAATTTTAATAATTATATTTTAATAATATTTAAATAATTATATTCTATTTAACAACTGAATCTAAGAATTATATTTAATTTATAATTAAATATTATAATTTATACTTGAATTTAAAAAATAACTAATAATAATGTCAATTATAAAAATTAAATGGTTCTATTTTAACAAAATTTGAGACTAAATTAAACAAAAATAACGAATATAAGGAATGAATTGAACAAAAATAACGAATATCGAGACTAAATTGAACAAAAAGAAATAATACAACCACAAATTGACATGTGGCACTAGTATTGACACGTGGACAATTTTTTTTTTAAATTAAAAAAATAAAATAAAATTGAAAAAATTGAAAAAAAAAACTAAAAAAAAAAGGAACTGACACGTGGCATGTACTGTTCAAAAACGTTAATTATTTAAACACCTTTTGTGAAAATGACCAAATTGATCCTAATTTGATGAAAATGAGGACCTAATTGAACACAAAACGAAAATATAGACCAAATTAAATAAAAATAACCAAAATAGGGACCAAATGTATATTTAAGCCTATATATATTAAACATTTGCTAAATTCATATTTGGAAATGAAATATTTTCGGATCAATAATTTTGTAACTTTATTTTCAGAAAAAAAAAAATTCATGTAAAGTCATTTAACTTTATATTTTGTTATATATATATATATATATATATATATATATATATATATATATATATATATATATATATATAGAGAGAGAGAGAGAGAGAGAGAGAGAGAGAGAGAGAGTGAGAGAGAGAGAGAGAAAAAGAAATAAAGTATATGAATAAAATAAAATAACAGGTTCTTTTTGTAACATATATTTTATATTTATGATATATCTTATATCTCTCATATTTTTACAATTTTTACAAATTTTTAAAACTTAGAATATTCTATATTGTAATTATATGACCTATAATATTTCATACTACATCCCAATTAAATCTGTATCAAATTCTCAAGATCAAGATGTGGAAGTAAGTGAATGTTTATTTTATATATATATATATATATATATATATATATATATATATATATATATATATATATATATATAAAATTACTATAATAACCAATTGATTAACTTTGATATTTATGTTTCATTATTATTGTATTTTTAATGTATATTAAATAACTTATATAATTTTTCTAATATCATTTATATAAGAAAGTAAAATTTAGATTTAGTTTACCAAACAAGATGCACACTACCTTATCACAAATGTCAAAATTATTTTCATAAGAACATTTAAAATTTATTTTGGTAAATCTTTTTTTTTTTGTAAAAGTTAAACTAATTTTTATGTAATTAATATAGTTTAATTACTTATATAAAATCATTTTTTTATATAAACTAAAAGGTTAAAATACCTTTTTGTCCCCATTTTCGTCAACTTTTTTCAAATAGGTCCCAATTTTCGTGGGGTGCTCAAATAGGTCATAATTTTTGTCAATTTGGTTCAACTAGGTCCTAATTGGGTAACGCCATTTAAATTGATAACGTTTCACTGTACAGTTGGCTATTATTTGCTACGTGTCCAAATACTAATCCTACGTGTCAGTTTTTCTTTATGATCAGGTGATTAATTAGGTGCTTAAACACATTAAGGTTTTAATTAACAATATTTAACGAAAAAAAAAGTAAAAGAAAGAAAAATAAAAAAGATATTTGAACGCAGATTAAAAAGTAAAAGGGGTTAAATGTGTCTAGGGGAAAGAAAGAAAAGCAAATTTGGGGATTTAGGTTACCTGTGCTCGAATTTGGGGGAAAGAAAGAAAAGCAATTTTTCTTTGTTTGGGTTGTGCAATTGTTACGGGATCATCATCAATTCATCGCAGATATCGAATCCAGGTTAGATTTTCTATTGCGTTAGAGCTTTCGCTTTCGTTTTTCGGTGATTGGTTGTTTGCGATTTTGGTTTTGCTCGTTTGCGATTGGGTTGGTGTGATTTTCGAAAGCGGTTCTATTTGTTTTATTATGTGTTTGTGTTGTCATTGTCCTCAGAACTGTAGCTTCCCCACAATCACAAATGGGTCTTAAAGCTTGGGTGCGAGAAGAGGGAACACTACGCTGCACACAGTTATTACAATATGAAGAAGATGATTGGGTTCGAGACATAGCTGCAACAAAGCTTCAACGTTCCAAGCATGACCAAGTTCACACATGAGATGGCTTCTTCGACTTTTTATAAATCCTAACACTTTATTTTTTAAATTTTCATTATTTGCATTTAATTAAAAACGTAATGTGTTTAACCCACTAATTAACCACCTCATTGTAAAGAAACACAGACACGTAGGATTAGTATTTGGACACGTAGCAAAGAATAACCAACTGTACAGTGAAACGTTATCAATTTAAACGGCGTTACCCAATTAGGACCTAATTGAACCAAATTGACAAAAATATGACCTATTTGAGCACCCCGCGAAAATTGGGACTTATTTGAAAAAAGTTGACGAAAATTGGAACCAAAAATATATTTTAACCAAACTAAAACATATAGTTACTTTTACCAATAAAATAAATAAAATAAAACATGTTATTTTATCAATTTTTATATAAACTAAAACACATAGTTACTTTTACCTAAAAAAGTAAAAAATAAAACATGTTATTTTATCAATTGCTTGATGTAAAGAAATTGTTTAAAACATAAATGGTTAGAATTTTAATTTTACCAACTTGCAGTGGGTGCAAGGCTAATACTATTTTTTAATTAAACATCATCATAATATTATATGATTAAATTTTGTCTCACTGATTTTAAAAAAATAAACATATTTACCATATTTATTAATATTCGAATTAGGTAATTAATAATATTAATTTATATTATTATAAATAAATTTATCATAATTTCTTGTTATTATTCTAAATAAATATCACATAAATTTTATTATTTTTTATATATAATAAAATATATTGTTATAAATATTCGATAAATTTTTATTTCAATAAAACCGCCGCACCGGTCAAAAACCAGTAGAAATAAGGGTCTGTTAGTTGTATAATGTTAAAATAAGAAGAGGAATTCGTTTTTGTATTTTTCTGTTTTCTTCTACCTATCTATTTTCTTCCAACAGTAAGTAGTGGTAATAAAATAAGAAAAATGTATATATCTAGAAATTCGTTAAGTAAAAAATAATAATGTTTGACCTACGCAAACCTAGTTATTGCTTTTTCTTGAATAATTTATAGTATCTACAAATTTTCGTATTAGGTTGATAAACTATTAACAAAAATGTAAATATATTATAACCCCATTTACAATACAATAGCAATACTGGTAAAAATCGACACAACTTCAGAAAAATGTATGTATAGCAATACTGGCAAAAAAAAAGCAAGATAATTAATTTACTACGACCTTAACAATAATTGATTTAGAGAACTATCTTACCCAAACTAAGCAAAATATTATATCACATTTTTATAAACTTACTTCACATGTTTAAAAATAAATTAATATTTTATCAAGAATATCCTACAGTTGTTGTCTATAAGTAAGCATTTAATAGATGAGTTCCTTAAATTGTGGATCTTCCTTAATCAGTAACTATTAATAATATCTTAAATTAGTATTTATATCATCATTCAAAATTGATGGCAAAAAGCTTCGATGAAAGTGATTTGTATCCAAAAAGGAAATAGAAAATTATGTAGTGCCTATATTTAGAAAATATCATTGGCTTTCAAATAAACTTTTATAGAAGCAATTTTGATAACTTGCATGGCCTCACATTAATTGAAATTTTTAAGGGAAAGTTCATGAATTACAAAATAAGTTAATATTTTTCAGATTTTTATATTTAAATATTTTGCTGTTGAAAATTTAAATGTAAATATAAGTCTTACATCGATTAAAAAAGATAAAATTGACTATTATATAAAATAAAAACCCCTAAATTTATTGTTTTCAAATTTTATGTTAAAGTCCACGTAATTCCTTTTAAACATAAGTCGAAGTCATATCTCATTAATATTATATCTTTTTCAAAAATCTATCATTTTATAAATTTTTTTTTTAGAATTAATATAAATAACAGAGAGATCTAATTCAAATACAAAAAGTCAACACCACCTTTAACAAAAACTTACAAATTTGTAGACAATGATTTATGAATAAATTTATAAATCTTTGTCAACTTAAATTTATTACTTTTACTCAATATAAAAGAGTTAAACTCACTTAAATTATCAACAAATACAAGATTCACTATAGTCAAATGAACTCTGTGATTCGGTCAAATTCAATCACAAGGAAAACTAAATAAAGTTGTTGGAAAAAGCAAAACCTAAAGAAAAGTAACATTTATAAGTATAGACTATGTAACAATGAAAAGTTGTTTTACTTGAATAGGTCATATGTTGTTTTAGTATGTCCTTTGAATAGGGACAAAGCAAATTTTAGTTCTTGGCATTTGATCGTTATTTATTCTTTTTTTTTTATTCCCATGACTTGTTTTACAATCTTTGGACTTAAGCATTTCATACTCAACAATGCTATAAAGTTGAATAAAAATATTCTGAAAATATGAATAAATAATTTTAAAAAGTGGTTTTTGGGAATAACTTAATAAGAAGCCCACGTCAAAATGATTAATATGCCCATCTGTCTCTTTCATTAGAGGAGAATAAATGAATTGGTGGCGACATTTAAGATCAATAAGAGAACTCTAGAAAATCTGAGTGTCAATTTTTTATTTAAGTAGAAAACTAATTTGAAAATTATGTGATTTTGTGGAAGTTCTGTGCGCAGACATGTGTAGAAATTATGAGATACAAGATTAACTTTATACGCAAGTTTTATTTTAGTAGAATCATTATTTTTTTATATTCTGTATTAATTATAGTATTATTTCTCTAACTTTTTGTATTTGAATTTTTTTAATATTTTAATTTTAATGTCTAAAATAACAATTTTATTAATATAGTTTTTGTAAGAATCAATTTTCTGACTATTAAATGAGAAAATTTGAAATGAATGAGAAACGGTATAATAATTTGGTTAAGTTTTGAAAAGTTATAAAGAGAAAAATAAAGAGGTAACTTTATATTTCTTAAAAGTTTTTATTTATCTAAATTTTTATTCTGACATCTAAGTTTTCTGAATTTTTTTTTTCGGATTTTTTTTTTCTTTCAGAATTCACAAATGGAAACTGAATCAATTTTGGTTAATTTTAACTCATTTATTTTTATCCACAATATTGTTGTTAAAATTATATAAGTGGAGAGTTCAATTTACAACTTCTTCTATCTTCCTTTCTAACCCACTAAGTTAATTTTATAATTTTTAAGTGTCAAGGGGAATTATTTAAATATTTTTAAATTGCACAATTGAAAAAATGTAATGATTTAGAAAAATGAAGTTTTGATTTTATTTTATTTTGGTTTGAGTTGTTTATCTTGGTTGAATGTTTGATGATTAAGTTATGTCTTAAAAATTGTTGTTCTTTGTTGTTCTTCTTGAAGTTGTTTTTAAAAATTTACATATTGAATTTGATATCGGATGTAATTGTTTAAGAGAACTTTTTTTAGCATTTTGATTCATTGGATCATAATAACTTATTTTGAAAAAATTAAAATGAATTTTGGTGGTGTTATATATATATATATATATATATATATATATATATATATATATATATATATATATATATATATATATATATAGAGAGAGAGAGAGAGAGAGAGAGAGAGATGTA
>Ga0214544_1008510_pt1:0-7500 | contig 16999 bp, 9 predicted proteins | sample CNSS3metaG_FD_160074 | JGI IMG/M metagenome (GOLD analysis project Ga0214544, IMG submission 160074) | Root nodule microbial communities from cowpea collected in UCLA plant growth center, Los Angeles, California, USA - CNSS3 | ecosystem: Host-associated > Plants > Roots > Nodule | place...
GCATACATACATACACACACTACACACTTTTTATTTTTTATTTTTCGAATTGTTTGGCTTGGCATTACACCAATTTGCATCTCCAAGATATTTTTGGTTTATCACAACCTTTGTGTAGTTATGTGCAAATAATGTATGTTAATTAAATATTTTTATGTCTCATATTTGAATATTTTTACTATTTTTTTATATTTTTATTTATTGTATATTTTCTTTTCACATGAGAATGTTTAACACTCTCAATTTAATTGTTCAATAGCATGGACCTTTCATTTACTATAAGTTATATAACAAATTATCTTTTTTATCTTTTTATTATTAAAAAAAATTCAAATGAAGAACTCTTTCATTTCGCGAAAATAATTTTTGTTATCTCTCAATCATGGATATTTGAAATGTTTTCTTAGATCTCTAAGATATTTTTCATCTTATTATATCCTTAATTATACATTTGTTTTCATGTGCGATTTCATTTCATGGTCTCTCAAAGTGTTTCTAAGACACATTTGATAATTTTTTTAATATTTTTGTTGTTGTTTACTTTTATCATGTAAAATACTATTTTGATATTTTTTTATATAATTATTTTTTTATTTTTTAACTCATTATCATACGTGTAATTTTATCATTATAATTATATAAATAAATTTTATTTGCTATAGTATAATAATTTAATATAATTCTCATGAATTTTTTTATCACCATCCAACATATATTGAAGTTCAAAAGATGAAATATCTATGTTAAAATTCCATTATTATTAGTTTAATCTTTGTTCATTATGTGATTTTGACCAAGTGATGTATTATAATTTTTATTAAAATAAGATTTCCTTTAAATTTAAAAAATTAAAGTAAACAAACATTTAAAATATATTTTAATTTTAATATTTATTTTTATTTTATATTTTTTTAAAATATTTATAAATTTTATCAACTAGGTCTCATTAGTGTTTGCAAATTGAATAAATGTTTTAGTTCTCATGAATTTTATTTGGTATTCTAATTTGAAATGTATACAATTAAAATATATACAATTATAATTTCTTTCTAAATATTGAACAAACAAACCTCCTTTTAATATTGAATATGAGATAATATTATGTTTTCTTAATCGTAATTTTGTATTATTTTATAAAAATTAATTAATTAATATTGAAACGGTAAGAAAATAAGTACGGGTATGGTATGAGTATATACCTGTTATCCAATGAAAATGAGACAAGAATTTGATACATATTAGATTTGGATATGAAGATGAATTTTTTTTTCGAGAAATAGGTATAGCAAAACCCGTCCTCATTTCGTTATCATCCCTATCTTGGGAGACTCCTACTGCAATACTGTATCAACTTAAATGGATCCATAGAATCTCATCACTTAATATAATATAATATAATAGAATGTATTTCAAAAAAATTATGTTAGATAACTAAAATTTACATTTATACAATTTAACATTCAATTGTTTCTCTCGATGTCTAATGTTATCCATAATCATGAAAACAATAAACTTATTAAAAGAGGCCAAAATATTTTGTTCATGAAATCCGTGAAAACATTGTGAAATTACAAGTTAGCTTAAGAAAGCAGGAGTAGGTTGAATAGGAGTAAGTTGAATAGAAAATTTTAAACCCTTTTGAAAATGTTTTCTTTAGAAGTCTTATTAAACACTATGTGGAGGTCACATGACGATTTTATAAAACACATTCACAATATTATTAAAACACTTTTAATTAAGATTGTCAAAAGAAAATGTCTGATAAAAAAAAAACAATAATAACAATTTTTGTACTACTTTTCTCCAATTAGGTTAAATGTAGTTCTTTTTTACAAATTGTAAAGGACTCATCCACTAATAAAAATATTACAAGTACTATCCCTATCATTTTTAACTATTTTTAACTATTTTTAACTTGTAACGAGTACATAAAATCAACGAACGACTCAAAGGTAAAGTAAGATACTCAATTATTATAATTTTAATTTACAAGAATGTTATAATTTTGTTTACAAAAATGTCATAATTTACTAAAAAAATGTTTTAACTCATTAATTATATTTTTAGTATAAAAAAATTAACGTACACTAATAATAATTTAATTAAATTTTATTCTCAAACATAAATTTATAATTAATTTAATAGATTTATCTTAGCAATAAAATATTTTTTTGAGATTTTTTTTTTATCTTAAACATAATTTTATAATTAGTTTAATAAAAGTATATTAATTACTACTAAAAAAAATTTGAAGCATCTTTTTTCTTAAATATAATTTTATAATTAATTTAATAGAGAAATATTAGTAGTAAACATATTTTTTTAGGCCTTCATTTCTTGGAGGCCTAAAACTAGTGTTTTACTTACTTTACCCTTAAACCAACCATGAGTGTTTTATATATTATAATTTTTTATTTCATATAAGAACAAAAAAGAAGAGAAGAATTGAGGCTTTAATTACATCACAAAAGAGAGCTATGAATAAATTTATAAAAATAGATAGGAAAAATGAATTAGAAGATATAGGTGGATGCTCTTTGAATGAACAAGATAATAAAAATATAGATATAGATGAAAGCAACAATAGAGAAAGAGAAATAGGTAGAGATGGGAATAATTCTGATTCTAAAACCCATGACAACGAGGATGAGATTGTGAGACTAGATAATTATTCTACTATTGACAAAAATATATATGATCCAAGAGTATTGATACAAATTTGAGAGATTTCTTAGTAGAAAATGGTCCTATTAAAATCACTGATATACATTCCAGAAACTTTTCTTCATCAAATTATATTCAAATATTACCTAATGGAGAGAAATGCGAAAGAAGATGACTAATTTATTTTAGAGATTTAGATAGAGTCTTTTATTTTTGCTGCAAATTGTTTAATGTTGTTTCTTATAAAGTGAGCTAGCTAACGAAGGTAGTAATGATTGGAGAAATCTTAGCAATAAGTTGAAGAGACATGAAATATTAAATGAGCATATTTCTAAAATGAATGAATGGATTAATTTAGAAATGAGATTGGAAAAAAAATAAAACACTAGACAAATATGTTCAAGAACAAATAAATAGAGATATAGAACATTGGAGAAATGTGTTGTTAAGAATTATTGTAGTTGTTACAATTGTTGGTAAAAATAACTTAACCTTCCGTGGAAACAATGAAAAGATTTATCAAGAAGCTAATGAAATTTTTTTAAGTTTAATTAAAATGATTGCAGAATTTGATCCAATTATGCAAGAACATATTTGTCGAATTAAAGATGATGAAATTCACAACCTTTACCTTGGGCATAACGTAAAAAATGAGTTGATAAATTTGTTAGCAAGTGAAATCAAAACAAAAATTATAAAAAAAAAATTAGGGATGCAAAATATTATTCAATCATACTTGATTGCAATCCAGGTATAAGTCATCAAGAGTCTTATGTATTACAGTGTGTAGATAGTTCATAAACTCCAATACAAGTTAATGAGTATTTTTTAGAATTTTTAAAAGTAGATGATACAAGTTGAAAAGGTCTTTTTAATGCTATTGTAGACGAATTAAAAAATCTTCAACTTGATATTAACGACCTTAGAGGACAAGGATATGATAATGGATCTAATATAAAAGGAAAACATTAAGATGTGGAGAAAAAAAATTCTTGAATTAATCCTAGAACATTTTATACTTTGTGTGGTTGTCATAGTTTAAACTTAGTACTTTGTGATATGGCTAATTCGTGTCCAAAAGCTACATTTGTTTTTGGTGTGTTACAACATATATATACTTTATTTTCTTCTTCTACTAATATAGGTTGAAAATTTTACAAGACCATATACATAAGTTAACTCTTAAATCATTGTCACAAACACGTTGGGAAATCTGTATTGAAAGTGCGAAAGTTTTAAGATTTCAAACTTCACAAATAAGAGATGCTTTATTTGAATTAGCTAAAGTTAGTGATGATCCTAAAATAAAAAGTGAAGCTAATTGTTTAGCAACTTATGAGCTAGAAAACTTTGAGTTTTGTTTAGGCATGAATATTTGGTATGAAATTTTATTTGCAGTTAACTCAATTAGTAAGAATTTACAATCAAAAGATATGCGCATTGATGAAGTTATTGAACATTAAAAGGTCTTATTTCATTTTTTGAAAAGTACAGAGAAAATGGATTTAAAAATGCATTGATTTTTGCCAAGCAAATTTCTTTTGAAATAAATATAGAACATAAGTTTCGTGAAAAACGTATTAGACGCAAAAAAAAAACAATTTGATGAAAATATGGAGAATTAAATTGTAAAATCTCTTCAAGAATTATTTAAAATTGGTTACTTTTTGTATATTGTAGGACTTCAAAGTAGATTTGAACAATTTAAAATATATGAAGATATTTTTGGTTTTTTATTTAGTGTTAAAAAATTAAAGTCACTAGATTATACAATTTTGAAAGAAAAATGCTTAAACCTTGAAAAATCTTTAAAACGTGATAATTTGTTGGATATTGATAAATTTGATTTATTTTCATAGTTAAATATCTTAAGAAAAATTATAGGTTTGGAAAATGATAAATAATTAACATTCTTAATTATATAAAAATAAATAAATTCTTTTCCAAATGCATATATAACTTATAGAATAATTTTAACAATCTCGGTGTTAGTTGTTTTGGTCGAAAGAAGTTTCTCAACGATAAAGATAATAAAAAATTATTTAAAATCAATAATGTTTCAAGAAAGATTAAACGAATTAGTCCTATTATCTATTAAAAAAGAAATTTTAAATGAAATTAATTATGACAATTTAATAAATAAATACACATAAAAAAAGTTCAAAAAATAAATTTTAAATAAAATGTCTGATTTTTTATGTTTGTTTTAAGCCTTCCAAACTGTTGTGTTGTGTCGTCCATAATAAAGCCATTCAATGTTTTTAGAATACACAATGCGTCTGCTTAGTACATAAAGCCGTCCTAAGTTATCTATCAAACTTTCTTTAAACATAAGTACACAATGTCTCTCTAAGAAAAGTGCACAGTGCCTTTACAAACTATACAGTAACGAAGTTATTTATAAAATGTTCACACTCGAACGAATGAATATATGAATAGAAGCTTTGGGCCTCTAAAGAAAATATTTCACATGATGTATGGTCTAAAATTTGTTAAATATAGAAAAGATCTAATCATTTATCTACATTGTCTCCAACACATGTATAACTAGTTTTTAGACTTGTAAAGTTGATCCTGATCATAACTTTTTCATTGTAAATATGTTCTTGTTCTTGGTATAAGTTAAGAGAAAGTTAATGAACTCTCCCTTCATAAAAAGCATAAGACATTACACATTTATAATAATGAGTGGGTTGAATGGAAGCTTGGCTAATAATTGATCCTCGCTTGCACTCCTAAATGTCATAATGGCTTGCCTGTTGTGTATGGGATGAAATTAATTCCCACCATGCTATGCTTCCAAATTTCGAATATCTTTTTTAGCAGTTATTTAATGCTCTTTCAAATTAAAAACCCAACAACATTTAAATGTTTTTGTCCCTTTCTTGTTATGTGGTTAGGCACCAGTATGGCATGCTACTGCCTTTATCATATTAGTTGCCATTTTATTCTTCATTTTCAACATTGACGGCCTCAAACAGAAACCCAATTATTTTTGCAAACGCTACTCTTACAAAACAAAATTTTGGTTTAAATATATTTTTCGTTTACTATACAATTCTTTTGTTTATAATGATAAATACCAACGCAGATTTTTTTATTTTTACTAGATTACGGTGTTGTATTTGATTGAGCATTACAAATTAAAAATATATTATGTTAGTATTTTTAAATTCAATAAATAATCATTATTCTAATGAGAATGACACTTTCTTAAAATGTAAAAATATATATATATTTAATTTCAAAAAAGTTTTTAAATGGTGCTAGAAGTTTTATGTCCGATTTCATAATATACATTTTAAGAAAATCTTTAATAATAACTAAATTTAAAGACTAAAAGTCATTGTAGTAACTAATTTAGATATCAATTTTTCGACTTGAAATTATTGATATCTAAAATAGTCTTTATTATGAATATTAATTTGTGAATTATACTCTAAATTGGTCAGTATCATTAGTTATTCAGGTTTTTTTGGCTACCAAAGCAATTAATGTCTAAATTGGTAAGTAATCAATTAGAGACCAATTTAGTCACTAATTATTTGGGTAGCCAAAACCTTGATAGTTAACGTTAATTATTAATTTAGAATCTAAATCACAAATCAATTATCATTTGTTTTTATTCATAATGCATACTATTTTAGATACCAATAATTTTGAGTTTTTAAAATAGTATCTAAATTAATCACTATAGTAACTAATTATTTTTTATCTCTACAATTAAGTGTTGTTTAATTTTTTTATCTATGACAATATATAAAGAGGATATTCTCCTTTGTGTATATATCTTGTTATTCAAGTTTTATCTTTAATTATTATTTTAAAAATGATTTATTTTACATTTAACCGTTATTCTAAAAATCTCTTTTATTTTTAATAATTATTTAAAAAGAAAAAATTCGTACATATTTTATTTTTCTAAGTTTAAAACTATTTTAAAAGTTAATTATATATTTTTTATTGATTTGAATATAAATGTCACTTTTTTAACTAATGAATTTGTTCGCCAACTATCCCTCTTCAGTTAAATAGTGAGAATTTGATCTTTGAAAAGTTGAATCCCCTCCATCATTTTATTTTGACGGTTACAGAAACCCTTCTAAAATTTGGCTACTGAAACGTAAAATCGAATTTCTACCCAAAGAAAACAAAACAAAATCTGCATACAAAGGCGTTGAGTTGGAGATTTCCTTTTTATTGAGAGGGTGCCATTTGCGGAAAGGGTCTTTCTTCTTGCACCTCTAAAATTTCTTCTGTACCTCCCAAATTTCTTTAGATTTCCAAAAAATTCCTTTGACCATTTAAGGAAATCCGCATACACCATACTCTCAAAATTATATCGACTTCCGAAAGTCATTTGACTTTCGGAAGTCAAAATATATCACCAGGAGTCGATTTCCGGAAATCAAAATGTATCACCGGAAGTCGATTTCCAGAAGTCAAAATGTATCACTGGAAGTCGACTTTCGAAAGTCAAAATATATCACCGGAAGTCGACTTCCGGAAGTCAAAATGTATCACCGGAAGTCGACTTCCAGAAGTTAAAAATTATCACCGGAAGTCGACCTCCGGAAGTCAAAAAACATTAACGGAAGTCGACTTCCGGAAGTCAAAAATTTAATTTAATTTTAAATATTTTTAATTCTTTTTAAAATTTATATTTTCTAACTTTTAATTGTTTTTTCTTAATTTATTATTTATTATTTTATTTATTTTTTATGTTTTCATATTTCTTAATATATATTTTAAAAAAATATTAATATCTATATATAATTTTATTTTTATTCAATATACTGAAAAATCAATATAAATATAAAAATAAGTAAAATTAAA
>Ga0214544_1008510_pt1:10000-16999 | contig 16999 bp, 9 predicted proteins | sample CNSS3metaG_FD_160074 | JGI IMG/M metagenome (GOLD analysis project Ga0214544, IMG submission 160074) | Root nodule microbial communities from cowpea collected in UCLA plant growth center, Los Angeles, California, USA - CNSS3 | ecosystem: Host-associated > Plants > Roots > Nodule...
CGAAGGGTTTCTTGTATTAATAATATAATAGAATATCATTAGTATAATAGAATATCATTAAGATGAAGTGTTTCATATTAGATAACTTTAAAGTTAATGTATTATGGTTAGGGATGATAATGAAAGGGGTATGTGTGGATCATTTTCTCATCTCATTCTCGTTTCCTTACTCAATATTGACATGAAAATTTTATCTTATTCTCATTTATATTAAATAATAGATATATTTGTACTCATCTCTTAATATTCTAAATGTTAATTAAATAATTTTTTGTAAAAATGTAAAAATTACAACAACAAAAACATGATATTTTCAAGGATTTAATGTCAAATATCAAGAAAGAATTTACAATTGCATAAATCTCAAATCAAAATGTCAAAAAACAATTGGATAAAGGTAAAATATTATAGAAAGAATCAAATATCAACTGTATGTCTTAGAAATAATTTATGAAACTAAGGACCAAATAAAAATTACTATAAATTTTTTCAGATTACCTAATAAATATAATATATTTTAGTATTTTAAAATGGGATGGGTATAAGGACGAGACAAATATGTACATCCTCATTAGAGATGACAAATAAAATCATCCCATAGGCATTACCCGAACTCGTCTCCGTTCTGATGGGAAATCCCGACATTGATTGGGTATGAGTATGGGTATGGGGAATTCTCGAGTTTTTCAATTGAGTATGGGTATGGGGAATCCTCGACTTTTTCAATTGGGTATGTGGATGGGTATGAGGATGTACATATCCATGTCATAATACTCGTCCCCACCATATCTCCGTCGCCGATTAAATTATTAAAATATTCACAATTAATTAAGTAACCTTATACAAATATATATATATATATATATATATATATATATATATATATATATATATATATATATATATATATATATATATATATATATATATATATTCTGTTTTTAATTTCTTCTAATTATTTGGTTTGTCATGAAACTCAATCTCATCTCCAGTATATTTTTCATCTCATCATAACCTTTATGTAATTATGTTAAAATGATGTATGATTAAAATTTGTTTGTCTCACATTTGAATATTTCTATTATTTTTTAATATTTTATGTATTGTATATTTTTCTTTCACATGAGAATGTTTAATACTCTCAATTAAGTGTTTAATAGCATAAATCTTTCATTTACTATGTAATATAAAAAAAAATTACTTATTATTAATAATTTTTGTTTCATTTGAAGAATTCTTTTGTTTTGCTAAAACAATTTTCGTTATTTCTCAACCAATAAGTATATATGTTGATATTTGAAAAGGTTTCTTAGATCTCTAAGGTATTTTTCATCTTATCATACTATTAATTATACATTTGTTTTCCTTTGTGCGATTTCTTTCAATAGTCTCTCAAATTATTTATAAGACACACATTTGTTAATTTTTTAATATTTTTATTTGTTGTTTATTTTCATTATGTAGAATACTATTTCGATATATTTTATCTAATTAGTTTTTATTTTTTAACTCATTATCAATCATACTATAATTTTTTCACTATAATTGTATAAATAACTTTTATTTACTACAATATAAAATTTAATGTAAATTTCATAAATATTTTTTAACACCACCCAACATATATTAGATTTCAAAAGATACAAGATCTATGTCAATATTTTATTATATGTTTATTATTTGTTATTTGCGTCATTTTGATCAACTGATGTATTATAACTTTTTTAGTGTATAAAAAAGAGATTCATTAACATTTAAAAAATTGAAGTAAACAAACATTTAAAATATATTTTAATTTGATTATTTGTTTTTCTTTTATATTTTTTTAAAAATATTTTTAAATTTTATCAACTAGGTTTCATTAATGTTTGCAAATTTAATAAATGTTTTGGTTCTCATGAAATTTTATTTGGTATTCTAATCTAAAATGTAAACAATTATAATTTATTTCAAAGTATTTGATATCAAAGAAACAATCATCCTCCTAATATTGAATATTTAATAATATTATGTTTCCTTTATCGTAATTTTTTATTATTTTATAAATATTATTTAAAATTAATCTAAATGTGGGCCTAAGGTGGCTAAAAGGGGGCCCAAGCCCATAATAAGAGGTAGACACAATTAATTATTCTATAAATACACGTGGACCCCAACAATTAAAGGTACGCTTTCATTAATTCACTAATATGATATTTGACTTTTAAGAGCCCTTGCTGACTTGATCGTTGGAGTCCTTTCCACAAATAACCCCTTAAGGGCCCAAACCACCAACATTAAGAGAAAATGCATACCAGTCAAGGAGAAACCAGTTCGAGAGGTCAATGATTGAGGTAAGATGTGACTTATGTTCCCTGACATTCCTTATTTGTTTCCGTAGGAACAAAAATTATGAGTTAACACACACAAGGTTAATCCATAATCATCTAAGGTCATTATCTTGTCTTAGACTAGGACTTCCTGCTACTTTCACCACATGAACCATTTACTCTATTTGAGTGTGAATGATCATTAGAGTTTCAGGATATCACCTTACTTGAATCCATAGTCCAATGCATACACTAAATTAACACCACCATAAAATCTCCTCATGATACCTATAGAATTACGTCAAATATATACAATACTTTCCTAATCATGTACATCCTTAATCATCTTTTCATATTCACATATCGATAATTACATCTCAAATTTCAAACATCAAAACAATCACATATTTTACAAAAAAACATACCAAGTTAAGTCTCAAAATACCAACATCATCCATGCATAGCTTCATACATCATATTTTTAAAATTTACTTAGTCAATCATAGGTTAAAAACAAGGAATTAAAATTCTGCAGCATTCTCGCTTAAGCTAGATTTTTCTCGTTTCCGCGAGACTACTCTCGCTTATGCTAGATTCTTCTCGCTTGGGCGAGACTGATCTCACTTAAGCTAGAAATTCTCGCTTAAGCTAAAACTCGAACAAAGACCAAAGCAACATTGTGTTATTCTCACTTAAGCTAGATGTTTTTGCTTAGGTGAGACTGATCTCGCTTAAGCTATAAATTTTTGCTTATGCTAGAATAATAGATTTTCATTGACTTCAACATGCAAAACCAAAAATCCCCAATCCAAAAACAACATAACCACTCTAATTCAATACACGCATCAAGCCAGCACATCAAGATGCCATCAAATACCAGGATAAACAAATTATTTCGAAATCTAAAAGAAGAACCTAGCTTCCCTTACCTCTAAATGATGCCGAAATAGATAAAGAGAAAGCCCTAAGCGAAAGGAGCACCACAACCTTGAAACAGCCTAAGAAATAGAAACACATGAGCACAAGGAGAGGTAATGAGACTCTTCTCACTCCCAAAATGAAACCAGAACTCTGAAACTAGAAACAAAAGAAAGGAGATGAAGGTTTGGAGTTTTTCGACTTACACAGAGTTGGGAGACATTTAGTCAGTTCTGAGGAGGACTCCGCAACGATCTTAAACCCAACCTTTGATTCAAGAAGAGAGAAAGAATGAATTGTTGTGGAGTGAGAAAATTAGAGAGAAAAGGGTAGAACAATGGCTGAGAAATAGAGAAAAGTTGAGATAAAAAGGATAGTGAGTAAGCTGAGGGGCTTTGGGAGAGGGAAATGGCTTTTGCCCTTTTCTTTTTACTAAGCACACATATAGTAAAAGAAATGAGTTTTACAACCGACTTATAAGATGAGGTTTGCATCTACTTATATACTATAAACTCATCTTATCTTTATTCGATGTGGAATCTTCAACGATTTACTCAAATTATTTAAGCCTATGTGCCGTCAAGTCGTAACGGTGGGAAGTTGTTATTGGTAGTTAGTCTAATTCACTATTAAAATGGAATATAATCTAAAGGATCAAATATGATATCTATTGAATATAAACATAAGAACTTAATAAAACCACTTAAAATCTTAGGCAAATATGAAAATACCTACTCGTGACAGTTGAGATTAGTTAGAGCTAACACAACTTTTAAGGAATAAAGAATATTATTTAAGATCCAAAGAGTAATAGAACAAACGAGCTTGGGACTTATAAAATACACCTTTCACCTTAGACACATAAATGTTCTAGTTGAAAAAACTAGATATATAATATCAAGGTACTTTTGGTTGGAATAATTATAATCAAACCCTATCATTCCACCTTTTGGCACTCCACCATATTTTTTATCATTTAGATGTTATTGGAGAGTGCAGTAGCTTTGTCAAATATGTGCCAAGTGAAGTTCCTCTAGCTTGCTTTGAACAAGTTGTCACTTTTAGTGAAGATCACCACAAATTGTTGGAGACCAAAGCCAATAGTGATGGTCGATTGTTAAATTATTTGTGGAGGATGCTAAAACTATTATCCTTCTAAATAATGTGAAACAAAAATTTGATACTTAAACAAAAAACATGTTACTCAATTAAATCCATGTGACAATAATGTTAGATTATTTTCAAAATCGACTAATCATAAAGAGCATCAAAGCTTACCATACAATAAATTATCCCTAATATATAAGAGTAGTTCTCAATATACGCATAATGGGAAAGCACATCTAATCAGTGGTTAGAAACAATATGGATGGAAGAGTGGTACGTAATCTTCCAAATATAATCAATGAAAGATGTATCTCTTATTCTAGAACGACCTACATATGAGACGATATTACTCTCTTTTTTGTAGGTTATTTCAAAACGTGACTCTAATTTTACGTTATCATAAAAACTGACTAATGGTGTATCAGTTTTATATTCTTACCAGCAGAGACCAGAGACCTCTCAACAAGTTACTAAATTCAAGTCCATCATAGACCATTCATTGAATAATCCAACTCATCACGGACTGTTCATCAGAACCCCAAATTACGTATTATCCATAAAATTAATAACAATGTGTTATATGATTAATACTAACAAATAACATAATTTATTGATTTATTGATTAATGTTAATTCATAATAATAACAAAATAAAGAATAATAATTTTAATAAAATTATATAAAATACAACAAATAATTTTAAAGACTAAAAATAATATTATGCAAAATAAAAAGATTAAAATAATACAATTTTTAAATAGAAAACCAAATGAAATAATGTAATTCTAATTTGAAGGAATTAAAATATATTTAAGCCTTTAACGAATTTTCAAAGTTATATTACTTATCTAGCAAATAAGTCATGAGTCAATAACATAGAATTTGGATTCTCTATTAGGTTTTTTTTGTGTTGTTCCTCTCATGTTTCTTTAAAATATTTTGATGACCACTGATATTAAAGTTTTAACATATATTAATTTTTTTAAAGTACTAACATAATGTATTTTTAATGCTCAAGAGACCACACTAAAACGTTCAAAAGAGAATATGGACTCAATAACCTAATATCATTCTCAACCTAAAACCATATTAAAAGAATGGGTTTGCATTATTATGGAAAATGATTTTTTAACAACTAAGTTTTGACAACTTTCTCTGACAACCAAAGATAATATCTTCTAATTGACTTTCCATTTTTCCATTTTTTCATCTCTTTATATTCCAAAACCACTTAGAAAATGTCACCTCGAGTTGTAAAAGAAATTTGTCAAAATTTAGTTGTCAAAATATCATTGTCCTTTTATTATTATAGATCATTCATCTTATTAATTTTCGTTTAAACTCAAACTAACGTGATAAATATTGAGTAGATAATTACTTGTCACGTAAGTTGTCAACACTATTAATATGCTCTAACTCCAAATATTAAAATAACATTTCGCAACTTTACAGAATGGAAATAAAATTAGTTAATAACTAAATACCATTTGAAAGAATAAACATAAAATTTATTTATAAAATCAACCCTTGAAACATATTAGTTTTCATTATTAAGTTTAACGTACAAGTATCAGCTAATCAAACTTTACATGACCACTCTTTCGCAAAGTAGCCTTGCCCATAATACTCTAGATAATTGATTATAAAGTTTTACAATTTTCTAGCATGGTGTCACACAACTTAATCAAATCAAATCAACCGTGCAGCCATTTTTATAATAATTATTATTTGGCCAAACACAGAAGACAAGAAGAATAAAACAACAAAATAATATTTTCCTTTGTGTAAGACCTAATGACTGCAAAGTAATATATATATATATATATATATATATATATATTTCTTATATTTTGGCTTTATTTGAAACTGAATTTAGAACTCATTATGGGCAGCAATCATCCTGCAAACGTTTAATCAATTACAGGAAAGGGCTGCGGTCTTCATGTCTGGGTTGGTTGCTTCTCACTGTTCACACAACTGATTCTTCAATTCGTCAGCATAAACGAATTTTATATATAAATTCATATTTCTGTGTATAGTTTTGGGAGAAGATTTGATTTATGAACGTGTGGTGGCTTTTGGTTTTTTAATTTCATTAATAATTTATGTGTAGTTGGTGTTCTGTGTATTGAAGGCTCTTTTTCCTACGCTGTCCAAATTCATCGTTTTCTTAGGGTTTCATGTGGCTGCCTTACATTCCTGGTCTTTTTTGTACAATTTTTTTAGAATTTCTAAATTTGGGTTTTTGTGCTTCTTCAACCTTTTCTGTTTCTATATTTGAGCCGGTTTGACTACTTAGTGGTAAAGAAATGAAGTGAAATCATGCTTATCGTTATCAACAGAGTTTATGAGCAATGAAAATGACCCTTGAGAAACATCAAGACCAAGACGGGGAGTTTTATAAAATACTGTATTTTTATTCAAATTTATTGAAATAGATAAATTTTTAAACAATTTAAAAAATTGGTTGATGCTTTTGAAAATATGATTTCAGGATGGAATTATGATTTCAAAATACAAAATTTATGTTTAAATAGCATTTGTGTTCTGAATTTATATATATATATATATATATATATATATATATATATATATATATATATATATATATATATATATATATATATATATATATATATATATATATATAAATTTATATAAAAATA
>Ga0214544_1008511_pt1 | contig 16998 bp, 12 predicted proteins | sample CNSS3metaG_FD_160074 | JGI IMG/M metagenome (GOLD analysis project Ga0214544, IMG submission 160074) | Root nodule microbial communities from cowpea collected in UCLA plant growth center, Los Angeles, California, USA - CNSS3 | ecosystem: Host-associated > Plants > Roots > Nodule | place: USA...
AAACCTTTGTTCTGCGCAGACACACGTGCTTTACTAGTATAATGATCTAAGAGAAAATAATACAAAGCAGATGCACTAAAAATAGAGAAAAAGATGCATGAGATTCCAAGCTGAGAACATATTGGAGGCAACCAATGGGGTGCAAAGTCTTATATTATCCAATGGGGTTTGCATCTCTCAAGAAACATGGTCAAAGGTTGTTCAAGACCATCAAAAGCCTGCTTGAGGTGTGGAATGAGGTGGTGAGGAATGTCCACTGTGGCCTCTGCATTTTCTGGGAGCTTGTCAACACGGGGCAGTGGCAGTTCTATGAGATCCACCAAAGGTTGCAAGTTTTCAGGCACTTTGGGTAGGCGATGGATATTTCTAGGTGTGGAAACGAAAGAAATTTTGTGACCCTTTTGAGCTATGAGTTTGGCAAGCTCAAAAAATGGGCCCATGTGACCAAATGCTAGCCATGGAAACACCACAATGTGAAGCTTCTCATTCTGCTCCGCCATGGATATGCTTGTGTTTAAGCATGAACGTGTGGCTTCTTTATCATGAATGGTTATTTTTATTCTCCAATATATAGAAAATATGAACTTTAAACGGGACCGTTTCGAATCTATTCATGGTAAGCTTTTTTTTCTTTATTTTTTTTTTCTGTTCATTTGTGCCTCTCTTGTCAACCTTGGACCATAATTGGAGGCAATGGTCTTAAATATAGTGACGCATGGTCCTTGACATCCACGATATGTGATCCCCCACTCACTTCAACTCATCCATTCTAAGTAGCAGAATCAATCGCATGGGTTTTAAAAATTATATTATATTTATCATATTATTTGAGTTTATTAAAATATAATTACAATTTAGTATTAGCATTTTATTTTATAAAATTAAATAATAATATTTTAATTGTTTTTATGATAAAATTGTACCTTCGAAGGCCAAGATTCTCCCCCAGAGAAATTGCACTCATGATTGTTGCGAAGATGTTGTCTACATGTAGTTGACTAAAAGTATCAGAAGAGGCAAAGTAATATAATTTTAAGATTATTAGATTCAATTATTAATATAATATTTTAGAAAATGGCTTCTCTAACTTAACAATGTGATCTTTAGTATAATGTTTCAAAATATGTGAAGAAGTATGGTCTATCTTGTTTTCATCAATAGTTTCTTTTTTATCACTTTTAAAAAATGAATTTATTCTTTTATTCTTTATCAATCTACTTTCTTTATAAATAAAATTAAAAAAATAATTTATCATAATCCAATAAAAAAATGAGACACGTAATTATTGAAAGAAAAGTATATTATAGTTAAGTCATAATTAAAAATCGGTTATAAAAAACACATAATACATTATTTATCTTTCTTCTATATTCATACAAAAATGAATATACAAAAAAAATTATTACTAGCGTAAAATATATTTATAATATATACTCCTAAAATATATTACTTACAATTAAAAAAAATCAAATATATTTATAATATATACTAGCGTAACACAGGCGCTATCGTGCCTATGTATGATTTTTTAAATATGTGTGATATTATAATGTTATTAAGTTAATATATAAATTAAAATTATATGGATTAAAAATAAAGTAAAATATATCAGAACAGATAAAAGAATAATCATTGATAAATAAAGAAGAGAAGAAGCAGTAACATCCGATTTTATAAAAAGTTTGTAAACATAACGGTCAATTTTTACAAGTTTAATAAATTAAAGGATAAAATCGATATTTTAAAAAGTGAACACAAAAAAAAAATCTTCTTTATATATATATATATATATATATATATATATATATATTATATATATATATAAAAAAAATATATATATATATATATATATATATAATATATATATAATTAAAAAAAAATTCAAAATTTTGAGGAGTCATAATCCCTCCCTCCCCGTAAGAATATCCGTTCCTGCCCACAGGCTTGAACATAGCACAAAATAGAGGTCCTTCTCTGTGGACACATCACGTAACGTAGCATGGTCGCACCTATTTCCTATTTATAGTCACAACTCATTTTACCAAGGACCACTGCCAGCAAGGGATAGGGATGAAAAACTAAGAAAATGTTTAAGATCTCAAATGAATTAAAAATACACCAATTTATCCTATATACATAAAACATTTTTCATTTTATAAAGATAAGTTAAACTTAAATTCATACCTAACACTTTATCAAAATCTATATTAAAGAGATTTATTTATTGTAAGACTTATTTCTGCCCATTCACAAATATCAATTTTCATGTACGAAATATAAAGAACAAAAATTCAATAAAAAGCTAACGATTTTGATAAAAAAGAAATGTACACTATTTCATAATGTTTTAAAACTTATTATGAACATTTTAAGAATATTTTTATATTAATTAATCAAAATTTAATCATTTCTTTTAAATTTATGATTTCTAGATAAATTATTACTTAGTTTTACATCTTTAAAAGTTAAAAAGAAATTATATTTTTCATTTTTTAATAATGAACTTATATCTATGTTATTAAAATCATTTTATAAATTATTATTAAAATTTGACACAAGTGTGTTGTAATTTTAAATGGAGTAATAATGCATTGTTAAAAAATTATTTATAAATTAATTTATCATTAAATTTGACATAATTTACAAATAAACCATATCAATGCGGTCAAATTGTGTGTACAACGTAATGACAATGGTGGTGGGTTATAAAATGGAAGATAAGACTAAATTATACCAAATTAATTAAAACACGGATTAAATTGAACACATTTAAGTTAAATAGAGACTTATTTGAATAAAATACAACCACTTATAATGTAAACAGTGTCACGTCATGTGAACATTACCCACTTGTACACTTTGTCATCATCAATTTAGATAGTATCAACAAAAATGACGAAATTAAACATAGTTTAACAAATCAGGAACTAAATTAAATATGTACAAAAGAAAAGTAGAGACCAAATTGAACGGACTAGACCAAAAGAAGAACTAAAATAGTATTTAAACTTATATAGAAAATATCAACTTTAAATGAGACCATTTTGAATTACACAATTGGTACCAACTTTTTGACCACAAAGGTAATTAATGTTTTGGACCTAAAATTTTCTAAATTATTTATCTTGAAATAAAATCATTGTCACATTTTCTAATAAATTTTCCAAGTTTCACATTAATGTAACGTCTAGTATGGAGTGGTAAGAGTATTCTAGAAGTAAATGAGTAAATTAATAGAAGAGATTAAAAAAAATTGTAATATTACTCGATAGTTTTTATAAAATTTAAAATGTTAAGTATTCATATCAAAACTTTATACTTCATATACAGTGGATGGAAGAAAGTATAATATAAAGTAGAATGGATACTATTACTGTAAGATTGGTAAACAATTATTGCGCTGGGAGTTTGCATCAATGTAATTAGATGATTCTTTCTGCACCCATCAAATATTTTAATGCACACCAGCATAGGTTTCTGAAATTTTGATCCGAAATAATTAAGAGTTGGATGAGTATCTTCCGAAAATATATTTTCAAAATTGTTGTAGTATGTTTTGGAAAACAAAATCCAGAGTTGATGGGGTTGCAATTTTGTACATGCACTTCTTCCACTGGGTTTCTATTCTCATTTCCCAGGCTCCCAATGCTGATTCACAATCGTTAAATTTACGAATATATAAAAAATATATATATATTACACATCCATTAATAACATTTAACACCGTAGTAAAAACATGCACCGTAACAAAATTGCAATTTCTGTCAAAAAGTGAAGAAGACGACGTTTACACATAGAACCGTCATTAAAAGTGAGACAAATGAAAAATAACGATAATTATATATAAAACTGTCATTGAAAATTTTTTAAGATGGAGAATGGTTACATACAAAATTGTCGTTGAATGTATAATAGTTTCATAAAAAAACGTGTTTTTTTTCTTGAGTGACTTTCATTTGAGTGTTTCTTTCATTTTCACTTTCTCTTCCCTCTACACTTTTTTTTCTTCCTTCTGCATTTTTACAATTGTCGCTACTACCAATGGTGAACCTCTACGAGCTTCCACTAGTCGTGAACCGTTTTGGGCGAACCTCTACCAATTACGAAGCATTGCCGATCTCACCGCACGCCGCAAGTCTTGTCACACCATGTTGTAAAACCTATGTTGCAAGGCTTTTAGTATCGCAAAATCCTCGTCATGAGTCTCCTCTTCACTTATAGTTGCATGTCACATTTATCCAAGTATTTGTTTACTTGTTTTTTTATTTATCTCTACGATCTTAAAAGAAAAGCAAATAGTAAACTCAAAGAAAAATTTTATGCTTTTGTTAACATTTAGATGAAGATGGTTTTCTCTACTCTGGTAAGTTTGCCTTTGTTAGTCTCGTTGCGATGTGCAACACTTCATTTTCTTTTTCTTTTCATTTGGATGACTTTTAGTAATGGTTCAAGAACAATTGTCGTTGTTTAAACTTTTAATGATAACAACACCTATAACAGTTCAAAAACCATCGTTGGAGGGTTGTTTTTACCATGTAGAAATGTCATTATGCAATAGTGAATATATCAATGTAAATAACATATCAAAGAGTTTAACTTCATTGATGAAGTCATTAAAGTCCTTTTTTTCTTGATTCCTTTACTCTCTTCCAACATTGGCAGAATTTTTGGTAGGTAATGTTATTTAATTGTTTTGGATATGTAGTGGAAAAACTATGTATATATTTTTTGTAAAAGGATTAGATCATCTCAAATATTTCACGATCAATATATTTCTTTACTGATGAAAAAGGTAATAAACAAATATATTCAATTATACAATTTTAATGAATTTTGAGTGTTGTGATTCAAATTGCACAATTCATAATAGGTGAACAATTTAAAAATGAATTTCAAATTACACAATTTGTATTATTTTTTTATTTCAAATTAGTTAACTTAAAATTAATATTTTCACTTTCAATTAGCCATCTAGCCGATGAGAGCTTTTCTTTGTATGTAAAAGTTTTGATCCAAAACTTGTCTTGTAATTTGAAAGTGAATCAAATTCAGAATTTTTTTTTTATCGAGAAATGTTAATTGTTAACATTATGTTAATCGAGGAGTTAAACTCACATTCTTTCTTATTCTGTCTTCCAAATTCATTCAAAATCTGAGATAAAATATGAATTATTTTCTTTTTTTTATTTTCACTATAATGACATGTCATATGTAATAGGTAATATGATTCAATTTTATCCCACGTGTTTATTTGATTTCTTAGGCATATGACACTTGATGTCCTCTCCCTTCAATATTATTTTCCAAGTTCCTGCATTTCAAATACAAATACCCACAAAGAAGTTCCTACATCTCACTCATACTCAAAACCATTTCTAATTTTGTTTTGACAATGGAAAAGTTAAAACATTTAGAAGGATTAAATCATCATAAACGAAATAGCATTTGTTTTTTTGGTGGTACTGTATATTTGGATAGAAAATATTTAAAGGAAATTGAAATTTTAAGAATTTATGAATACGGTTGAATTATTTCAAATTAAAATTTTTCAAATTTATGTATAAGAAAAAGTAAGAATTTTAATTTTTTTTTTTATCTTTTGCCATCTCATGAAATTATGACTTTCTTTTCTTTTTTTTATTGTCATTTGCTTTTAAAGTGACAAATTATTCTTAATTTTAATGAACATAACTCTTGTTACTAACAAAATTATACGAACAAAATATGAAATTTAGAGATGATGTTATTAATAATAAATTAATTTACAGAATTCAAAAATAGAAATTATAATTTGTAAAACTGCGAGATTAGATTAAAAGGACATAAAAGTAGGTGCACCAAATAACGAGATTAGAAAAGTCTCGTGGATGACCACAAGAATTAGAAAATTCTTTATAAGAACAAAAGGTTTTGAGAAGAACCCTAACAAAGGAGTTTTGTCACTTCAACTTATAGCTAAAAGCCCCACTCCATTAATTTCCCAAATTACTTATACCCCTTTACAAAAAAAAAAAAAAAGCATAACTAAATTTTTGGATCTTTTATTCATAGTATAATAATTAGGTCTTCTGTTCTAATTCCAAGCCAGCAATGCATGTGAGTAATTCCCTCATGTGAACCTCAACATGTTAGGCCACATCATAAAATTGCACCTTTTATTAGATGAGTTAAATATGTTTTTGGTCTCTCAAGTTTCAGCGAAATTTGGAATTAGTCTCTCATCAAAACTTTTGACCAATTTAGTCATTTATCTTTTAAAATGCGTGAATTTAGTCTTTTTAACCAAATTTGCTTAAATTATTTACACTGTTTGACACATTTTTGCTTCAATGTTAACTTAAATACTATCATGAAATGCGCTTGAAACGTTAGATAAACTTAACAAAATTTGGTTAAAATGACTAAATTCACGCATTTTGAAAGATGAAGAACTAAATTGGTATAAAGTTTTGATGAGGGACTAATTCTAGAATTGACTGAAACTTGAGGGACCAAAAACATATTTAACCCTTATTAGATTAACCACCATCTTTTGCAAATTTTTCTAGGCTATTTTGGTTTTGGGCCTTATTATTAAGAGTAGGATGACAATGGGATGAGACCACTATGGTTTTTGGCTATCCCTTCTCCACCCTTAATGTAAAAATTTATCCTCGTCTCATTCCTGCATATAGTCACTATGAAATTTTTGTCTCATCCTTGTTCTCATCCCATTGGGGATACTCGTATTTGTGTTTATACTCACTTCTTTACTATTTCATTTTTTTTTACTAAAATCAAAAGTGAAGCAAATGAAATATGATATTATCAAGAAATCAATGTTAAAAGCATACAAATTTTATTTCCTCTAGAGTCAAATATCAAGAAAGAAATTATAATTGTATAAAAATCAAATAACAATTAAACAAGTCAAATAATTATAAAAAAGTGTAAAATTGATTAAGCTAGTGTGTGTGTGTGAGGAAAATATTGGGCAGTTAGAGTTGACATAGGTTTCTATGTTCTGAAAGGGTGGAATAAAGAAGAAATGTGTCTCGCAAATGATATATGAATTTACCTTGTCATATGATAATTAGTTGTAAGGTAGCTCTCAAGTTGAGGTTTTACATTTTCATCCTATAAGTTTTAATAATTTAGAATAAAAAAGGATGGAGATGTTATTAAGAAGGATGAGAACACTATGATTTTGAATCACTTTGAAAATTAAGATGTTCAAGCAAAGCAAGGAATTATTTTTGTCATAACTTGTATGATGTTTTTGTTTTTTGTTACGCCTCATGGTTGTCATCCCAAAAGGCATTTCTAATATTGTAGTTATTTTATGACATGATACATAGTTTAGTAAGAGATATAGTATCACAAATATTTATCACCAATTCACTTTTGTCACTGCTTGTGTGGTGAAGATTTTAGGGTCAACATTTTTCATCATAAAATTTTGATCCAAATATGTACTCATTTTTCCTTTTATATAAATTTTATTTTTAATTTTACAAAATTTGTTATTTTTTTTTGTTTATGATGAATATTATTGTAAGAAAATATAGTTGTTTAATTATTTAAAAAATTTGCCTTACTAAATACCTTGCCAAAACACAAAAGTAATTTTATTAAAACTTAGTCAACTAATTTTATTTGCAATTTAAATCAAATGTTTTAGCAAATAATCTTTATCAATTATTACTTGTGTGATGCGATGGTGTACACAATAAAAAAAAATAACAGATTCTTTTATTGAATTTGAATAATATAATTTCAATTGATTCTTTTATTAATATTCACATAAATATATCATTAATATCATTAAATAATAATCTTCTAATAATTACTTACATTCCATGTGTGCATGCGGTGGGTAGAGCTAAATGGCTTATAACCTGCAACTCACGGTAGGTTTGGGTTGGGTTGAGTTAAAAGTTTTGAAATTTTGATCTGAATCAAAAATAGGTCAAACTAAATAAAAATTTGGTCTATTCGACTAAGAATCTGACTCACTCGGATTGAATTTATAATGAGTCGGATTGGCTCCCTAACCCATCCATAAATTTTAAATATTAAATTATATTAAGAAAATAAAAATTTTTAAATGATTTTCTCTTTTTAATCCTCTCTCTAAACTAGCTAACCGACCTATTTTTTGTGTAAAATAAATTATACAACTTTATATTTAGAACGAATACAAGTGTGTAAAAGTATATAAAATGAAAATTCAAAAGGTAAAATGACAAACCAAAGTCATAGTTATAAACTTAATGTCACTTTTTATTCACTTTTAGTACCTTTTCTTTTAGTTGAAGGTAGCTTCTCGAAACCTATGGACTTATAATATGTCTTAACTTTATTTAGATTTTAATTAAAATTATAATTTAGTTTTTTTTTAGAATTGAAGAAAAAAATTATGTATTTTTTTTTTTAAATTAAGTGAGCCAACCCATTTAACTACCAAACTGGGGTAGACCGAATCGGATTCGAATGTTTTACACTTATTAATAAATAAGGCAAGTTAGATTGAGTCACTAAGTGATCATGTCATAATAGGTTAGAGTAGGTTGAACCAGGTGGCCCATTTTAACAATTCTAGTGGTGGGGGACCATATCGAAGAAAGAAATTTTATATGTACAATTAAATTGTACACCAAAATAAGCATATAACACAAAATGATGAATTCATTTTATGAACACCTATATATATTATAGCATATTACTTATTCAATTTTATTAAAGATTAAAATTTATTTTTCATAATTAATATATATTTAGTAATATGCCAAAAACAAAACAAAATAAAATATATTTAATCATCGGGAGACAAAATAAATGTCTAAGTTTAATTTTTAGCTATTCATTTATCATTTCTTATTTATTATATGATCACTTAACTAAATTATCCAAGATATTTCTTTTATTTGTGCAAGTTTTAGTTTTCTTTTGTGAATTGACATTATGTAAATTCAATAATATTTAAAGTTCGTATTTTTACCATTAATTTTGTACTTCTCTTCCTCAATTTGTACTTCTCTCCCATTAAATTTTTCTGGTCCAAACTTCTATATAACTAAACCCTCAGAATTATATTTTCCTCCACTTTTCTCCCACTCTTAATCTTCCTAATCCATATATATTCACAATAAAGAAGAACAAAACATACTCTTGCTAAACATGCAAATTCTATTAACTTGTTTTTTTATTTTAGGTTTTCTTGCACCATGTATGTTTGGGAGGTCATTGGTCGGAACCCAAATACCATTTTATAATGTGGTCAACTATGGTGCTCGTGGCGATGGAAAATCTGATGATTCCCAAGTATATACTTGCTTTATTCACCAATTTTATTTATAATCTACTAGTACAAAATTTCAATGTTTTAGTTTACTTCATATTTTTCTTTGGCAACAAAATTTTATATTATATTAAAATTCTTAAGGAAGAATAACATAACTATAACAATATATAGTAGTTTTAAACATAATAGACTTCATCGAATTACATCGAAAGGTTAACTTTCTGATGAAACAATTTAAACAGATTTATCTGATTATATGATATCCACCTCAATAATCTCATATATTGAAACAATGTTATATGGAACATAAATATTTATTTAATTAAGGGGATTTTTTTATGGTTGCTATCTTAATTTAAACTCATTTAGATATTTATATTTTGAATTTATGGCAGGCCTTTTTAAGTGCATGGAAAGACACATGTGGATCAGAAGGCATACCAACTCTAATTATACCAAGAAATGGAGTATTCAAGGTGAAGAACATAAACCTGAGTGGTCCTTGCAGGGCCACAAAAATTCATATTAAGGTATAGCATGTCCTAGTTACTCAAACTTTTTTTAAGACATCTTTTACATAAATTTTTCCAGGTTAAAAACTGGTATTGAATTGGAATATTGGATGCAATTGCATTCAATAATAATAATTTCTTCAATTATCTTGTCCTCTTTTTTTGAAGTTTCAAGGACAAATAGTTGCACATGAAAGAGATGAATGGGAAAAAAGCGTCAAAGTTGAAGATAGGTTCTCTTTAATTTTAATCTCATACGTAAATAGACTCACAATTTATGGAAATGGAGAAATCAATGGCTTTGGTTCTTCTTGGTGGAAATGCACTTCTTGTCAAAGACCAAAGGTTCGAATATCTCTTATATCATATTAATTATACTATCATATTTGAAGTAAACTTAAATCAACCTTATTATACAAACTCAATAAAAGTAAAAGAAGATTCATTCACACGTATATATTTCTTTTTATCATCAAAGATTAGTGGTTAGATTTAGTTAACGGAAGAGTTGAACTACAACTTATCTAACTTTCTTCTAAATTTATCAAATCAATTTTATTTTTCTAAATTATTAATAGAAGATAGAAGAGACGTAAAACATAACTTTTCATTCATTCACATTTAAACATTAGTACACTTTGTCGACAGATATTTTTGTCAGTAATTATCAACGAAATTATTATTTGTTTGTAAAATTTATTTACAAAAGTATTATCGAAGGATTTTTAACTGTTGAAAATCTACCGATAATTTTAATTTATTAACGAATTTCAGGTATTACCGACGGATTATAACCGTCGGTAACATTAATTTTTCTTGTATTGTTTGCACAATGCAAAATAAAGACGATTTATTTTTACTTATGATTTAGAGTTTATTTTGAAGTAATTTTTAGTATGATATGATGATGCAGGTTATTAGTTTTGAACAATGCAATGGTCTTAGAGTTCATTACCTGAGCATAATTGATAGTCCACGAGCTCACGTAACAGTAGATGGTTGTAACAATGCTTTCTTCTCTCATATCTATATTCGTGCTCCTGCTGACAGCCCCAACACTGATGGCTTTGACATTTCTGCTTCAAAATATATAACCATCAAGGATTCCATTGTAGCAACTGGTAAACCAACTTTATTAATTTTCATCTTAACCATATACATGTCAAATTTCATTGCTGCATTTTTCTACAATTTTAACCATTTTCATTGTAAACAGGTGATGATTGTATTGCCATCAATGGTGGCTCCTCCTTCATCAATGCTACTGGAATTGCATGTGGACCAGGCCATGGAATAAGGTTTTTATATATAGAGAGAGTGTATCAGTTTATTTATCTTTATCTGTGTGAATTTAAATCTGTCATTGAGTTTGTTGAATAGAGATGAAAAGAATTAAATAATTTTTGATAAAGAAAACCAATAAATTATTGTCTTAAATTTTGAGTTGAAAATGATGTTTATCGGTGTTTAACATGAATGAATTAATCAGTGTTGGCAGCTTGGGAAGAAACGGGGAGGTTGATACAGTTGAAGAAGTTTATGTGAGCAATTGCAGCTTCACAAACACCCAAAATGGAGCAAGAATCAAGACATGGCAGGTAAAACATAAATATACGAAAACTCATATTTTAATATTTTAATTTTGTATCACTACTAAAAATTCTCATATTACATAGAAATATTTTTACAAATTTGTTAAAAAAATTTGTAAATTTTTTTTTTCCTGTTATACTTTCTAAAAATTTTAATTGACATATAATTCCTTCATAAATAATTATTTCTTACAAAATCATAAAAATTTACAAGTATTTCCAACAAAATTTGTTACAAAAAATATTTTATACAAAATATTTTATAAAAAAATTGATAATAATTTTTTGCAAATTTTTTTCATAATAAAATTTATAAATATTTCTTATAAAAAATTTTAAAATAAAATTAACAGAAAATATGAAGTTTTTAATATCGTCCCAACTAGCATTGCTCATTGTATATGTTGTTAAATTTTGACAGGGTGGATCAGGTTTTGCAAGGAAAATCATATTTGAAAAAATCACATTAAGAAATTGTTTCAACCCTATAATTATAAACCAGAACTATGAATACGATGGTTTCGAGGTACTCACTAAATTTTAGATTTTTCATGGTTATGTCTTGTGATTTGAAGTGGCTTATGAAAGTTGCATTTTGAATTTGAGAAAATGATAGGATAACGTAGTGAAAGTGAGTGATGTGACATTCAGAGGGTTTAAAGGAACAAGTGGAGATGACAGAACTATCGACATGAGTTGTGCCTCATCAGGTTGTTTCAACATTGTGTTGGAAGACATTAACATTGTCTCTTCTGAACCAGGAAAACCAGCTTCTTGTTCTTGCAATAATGCCCATGGAATAACTGCATCTACCACTCCAATTTGTGATTGCTTATTGAAATGAATTATGTTTCCCACGTACATATGAATCAAATCAATAAATAATAGGTTTTTATTTGATAAATGCTACCTTGGACTCTCAAATTTAGGTTTTTTTTCTATTTTTTTTTATTTTGTCCTTTTCTTTTTCCAAGATCAACAAAACTAAAAATAAATAAATTACAAAGTCCGATTTGGTTAAACATATAAATGATTACTTAATTAATTGTGAAGATTTTAATAATTTAAACGGGAACGAAAATATGACAGGGACGGGTATTATGCAGGGATATGTACATCCTCATACTCAATTAAAAAAGTTAGGAATTCTCCATACCCATAGGCCAACTAGATGAAATGAATTTATTTACTAAAATGTAAATCTAACCACAAAGATATAAGCAAATCTAACCCCAAAATATGAAAAACAAACGCAAATCCTAACAGAAAACATTTTCATTCCGCATAAAACATAATTGTAAAAACACTATTTTTTTAGTGTTGAAAGTCTCACATCGATTAGAAATAAGGTAATTTCATAATATAAGTGAGGTGCAAACCTCACCTTACAAGTCGGTTTTGTGGGGTTGAGTTAGGCTTAAAACTCAAGTTAAAAGCCTGTCCTAGCGAATTTTCTTGGACATTCTGTTTCACCCGATATCGGGCCGCTAACTTCTAACACGTTTTAGTAAATAAATTCATTTCATCTAGTTGGCCTATGGGTATGGAGAATCCCTAACTTTTTCTATTTTTTATTTTTTCTAATTATTTGGTTTGTATGAAACTCATTCGTATCCGATATATTTTTCATCTTATCACAAATCTTTATGTAATTATGTTAAAATGATGTGTGTAATTAAAATATTTTATGTCTCACATTTGAATATTTCTATTATTTTTTAATATTTTTATTTATTGTATATTTTCTTTTCACATGAGAATGTTTAATACTCTCAATTTAAGTATTTAATAGCATAAACCTTTCATTTACTAGGTAATATAGAAAAGAAAACTTTAATTATTAATAATTTTTGTTTTATTTAGACAACTCTTTTGTTTCGCTAAAACAAGTTTTGTTATTTCTCGACCATTGAGTATATATGTTGATATTTGAAAAAAAAAATAACTTTAAGGTATTTTTCATCTTATCATACCCTTAATTATACATTTATTTTCCTTTGTGCGATTTCTTTCGGTAATCTCTCAAATTATTTCTAAGACACACATTTGTTAATTTTTTAATATTTTTATTTGTTGTTTATTTTTATCATGTAGAATAATATTTTGATATATTTTATCTAATTATTTTTTATTTTCTAACTCATTATCAATCATACTATATATTTTTACTATAATTGTATAATTAAATTTTATTTACTACAATATAATAATTTAATGTAATTGTCATGAATATTTTTTTATCACCATCACACATATATTGGAGTTCAAAAGATCCAAGATCTATGTCAAAATTTTATTATTATGCTTAGTATTTATTTTTTGTGTCATTTTGATCAACTGATGTATTATAACTTTTATTAGTGTATAAAAAATATATTGATTAGAATTTAAGAAATTAAAGTAAACAAACAGTTAAAATATATTTTAATTTGAATATTTATTTTCTTTTATATTTTTTTAAAAATATTTTAAAATTTTATCAACTAGGTTTCATTAATGTTTGTAAATTTAATAAATGTTTTGGTTCTAATAAAATTTTCTTTGGTATTCTAATCTAAAATGTAAAAAATTATAATTTATTTCAAAATATTTGATATTAAAGAAACAACCATCCTCCTAAATATTTGATAATATTATGTTTCTTTTACCATAATTTTTTATTATTTTTTAAAAATTAATTAAAATTAATATTAAGATAGTAAGAAAATAAGTACAAATATGTGTATTAGATTATAACTGTCATCCGGTAAATATGTAAATGAAACAAAAGTTTGATACCCATAAAAGTTGGATATGAAGATAAAAATAAATTTATTTTATAAAAATAAATATGAGATAACAAACCCTCTCGTCCCACCTCATTTATCATTCCTAGTTGTGCGGCCGACTAGTGTCACCATATGTATCATGTGACCAATAAGTTAATTACTATTTATTTGATTGACTTAAAAGTATTTGGTAAAACACCCAAAGTAATTTATTTTAGCCGTTTCTAACTTGCAAGTTACAAATTATTTCACCTAGACTCTAACTTATAGCTTCATAGTCTATTTAATTTTCGCTCATTGTTATCACTTATAATTTAGAACATTTTTTTTATTATTCTTAACTTTGTTTTTTCCCGTACGTTATTATCTATTTTCAGTTTTTTAGAAATTAAAACCTTTTATTTTTATGTTTTATTGTTATATGAAAATTATGCATAAAACTTATAAAAAAGAAACTTAATACAACAGTAGATTAAATGAAGAAATTAAAAAATTATGAAATAAATAAAGATTAAATTTTCTTAATACTTATTGGATCATCAAGTTTAAAATAAAATGACTTATTTAAATAAAATAAAAAATGCAACTTGAAGACAAATAAATAGCATAGAAAAATTTAATATGAGTTTCATTATTTCTTAACAATTTAAAAAGATAATTATATAATAACACATTTTTAATCTAAAAAATAAAAATTTAATTTATATGATAAAACTTACGTGATTATATTATTTTTATCTGCTAACTAATTTATTAGTTAATTTGACTAAAAACTTTTAAAACTATCTATTTTACTACAAGAACATTTAGCGTTGACTTTTAACTAACGTTAACAACAAAAAATCAACGTTTATTAACTAATACTGTTAGATTTACAATACTAATTCCTTAGGATCAACTTTTAAATTTGAATTAATTTCCATGATGTTAGTATTAACGTATTATATTAGAGTTTACCTCCAAAAAACCGGCTCTAGTATAGTAAGTAAAAACAAGTTCAGTTAATATGTTATGTAATTACTAATTACAAATGTTATATTTGTAAGAGATGCCAATATTAATTACTTATTCATTAAGATATTACTTAACAACAAATTTTGACAGTTATTATTTTAATGAATAGGTTAATAATTAAATAATAAACAAAATTATATAATTTTGGAAAACTCCAAGAGTTATTCAACTTTTAAAAGGATATTTTATTTTCATAAAACTACATAGATTTAAGCCTACTTAGATGGTTTTTATCTATTATATATTCTGATTAACATAAAATAAAATAAAAAAAACATTGATATTATATGCATTGCATAAGTCCAAAATAGTAGTTGAAAAACTTCTTCCAAATTATTTAAAACCCCCATGTTTTCCTTTATTATATATACAACAAACTCTTGATGTTTTAATACATTTGATACAAGGATACTAAAACAAAATCTTGCCCTGCGTGTGTTTCACTCTTCTCCAACATGCAAAGCGTAATCACTAGGGTTTTGATTCTTTGCTTCATTTCACAATGTTTATGTGAGATGTCTATGGTTGAATCCAAAACTAGAATTTATGATGTGAGGAACTATGGTGCCAATGGCGATGGAAAATCTGATGATTCTAAGGTATATTTGTTTCTGCTTATTTTTCCATTTTAAGAGCAAGTTTATATAGTTCCTACTACACATTTTAAGAACTCTATTTTTTTTTCAGTTGTGTTGTAATTTTGTCTTTATAGCATGTCTTTTTTCTTTTATCAACAAATAATAAATTTAATTAAAAAAAGCACTTGAGAGGTACTCTAACCCTTATACAAAAAGCATTGTTATACACATTGATGTTCTAGTTTAGCATCCTAGATCCACCAAAACAAAAGATTTCACCTAAAACAAAACCACATGAACCACCATTGTGATTCACCAACAAAGAGTAAAAGCGGTATGTAATGTCTATCTAAGTATACACCTAGCATATTCCTGCGTGACCAGCACAAGTCCAAAATCCTTTTGTTTCATACCATTAGCAGCATCCCAATTTTAAAGGCTCCAGCGTTCCGAGCAGCTCCTTAATTTAACTACAACAGTCGTTCATTCACACTACTCTACACTCCTCTGATGCGATTATTATGTATATTTTTCATTGTTGATAAAAAAATGTTTTAATATTTTTCTAATTTGAAATGTTATAGGCTTTTATGAGTGCATGGAATGACATATGTGGAAGACATGGTACACCAACTCTCTTGATACCACAAAATAGAGTGTTCATGGTGAAGAGGAACATAATCATGAAAGGTCCTTGCAAGGCCAAAAATATTAATATTCAGGTATATAGTATATCCAACTTACCACTCATTATTCAATATGTTTAATAAGAAATTTTTTTAATCATGGTACTTTGTTTGTGATGAATTGATAGATGACGATCCTTTCTTTCCTATTTGGTTCCACTAAAATGTAAAATAAAACTGAATTTTGATTTTGGTAATTGTTTATTTATTTTATTTTTTTGAATGATGTTTTAAAAAGTAGTTTGTTGTATGTATTTCGTGTTTTACCCATAAATGTTTTTTTTAATTGGATAATTTAATATGTTTAGCAAAAACTCAATTTAGGTGATCTGGATTATCTGAATATAGATTTGAGAAGAATTAAACCAATATAAACTTCTTGTATATTTTTAAATTTTTTTCTTATTATCTTTGTTCCTTTTAGTGCTCATTAATTATTTGCACTAAATTTCTCCTACCATCAATACTCTTAAACAAAATTTTCTATAAAACTTTTAAAGATAGTTTTTCAGCTCATTAATCTCTTGGTTGTTTTTTTTTTTTCAAATAAGGTCACGTTGATGTT
>Ga0214544_1008513_pt1 | contig 16997 bp, 8 predicted proteins | sample CNSS3metaG_FD_160074 | JGI IMG/M metagenome (GOLD analysis project Ga0214544, IMG submission 160074) | Root nodule microbial communities from cowpea collected in UCLA plant growth center, Los Angeles, California, USA - CNSS3 | ecosystem: Host-associated > Plants > Roots > Nodule | place: USA...
GAAGAAGAGAGCAGCAGAAAAATACTATAAAAGTAAAGAGTTGGTTTTAGAGTTGTTACCACAACTCAATAGGTCTCTTGGGTGTATGAGGGACTTGGGTAGTTGTGTGTCATTAGAAGGTTTGCAGTTTTTGCCAGAAAAATTGCACTATGAAGGGTTTGCAATTTTGGTCCACAAAAAATTGCACTTTGAGTGATAATGTTTTTGTTGAGTGTTTGTGGATGTTGGCCTTGAGGTGCTGAACCACGTTAATTTTCTGTGTGTTTTTATTTATATTTTTCTGCTCTTATTTGTGGGTGTGCTTCCGCTTGAAGAGATTATTTTTTTTAGTGCGTGATTTCCCAATATATATATATATATATATATATATATATATATATTAGTTAGAAAGATATTTTTATTATATATACCTTTTTTTCAAAAAAATAATTACCATATAAGCTCGATGTCTTGTAAAATATATCTTTTAAAAATATTCCTAAATAAACTTAATGTATATTATTTATAAAATTAGTTTGTTTTCATTGTCTATGGCTAGAAGTTAGCATAAATGAGTAAATTCTAGATATCAATGGTCCCCGCCAAAAAATCGACGAATTAGTTCATGGAAAAACTAAATTCTGACTTGATTCTTTGCTATTATTTTAATAAAAAAAAGAATTTTAAAGAATTAATTAATGAAATAATATATTTTATTTAAATATTTTTTTCTATTCATGATTTCTTAAAACGAAACATCACTTTGTTTTATTTTCTCCTGTAGTGAGAAAAAACGAAGACAATAATTCTACTCTTTAAGAATAAAATTCTCGTCTTGTACAATAAACCGAGTCATTTGAGTAATCAAATACACCAAGTACTACTTGAATTTTATTTTATTTTTCTCCAAGTGTACTAATCTAGAAAAGAGAATTACGTCGAAGACCCCAATAAAACCCTCAATATATGATAACATTTTATTTTTTTATATTATTTATCTTATCCGTTTTTACTTAATATATGTCTTTCAACATATAATTTGTAACTTATATAAGAAGAATATCTTATAAAATATCACTATAGGTAAAATAAGATAAGTTGTACTAGAAATCAAGGATTTTGAAACTCATGCCATTGAAGGTTACCAAAGAACACTGTAGAGTGACAATTTCCTTATTTCTATAAACTTTGATGATAATTTTTTATTTTTGAAATAAGAAAAATAAAATATAATAGAAAAAGAGAAAGAAAAAAAAAGTAATGGTGGGTCTAGTTTGCTAAGGGTGTGTACCTTTGTTAGGGTACAACGCGTGCCTTTGGTGACCCAATGAAGAAGCAGCTTCAACTTCAACTCTAGGACTAGCCTTTATGCTTCCATGTCCTTTCCTATCTTATCCCTCTACACATTTTCTCCATAGTGTTCTTACAACATGGACCACTTTACAAACCCTAATTACCTTTTATCACACTTTTTTTTTTCAATCACAACATCAATTTTTCTCTTCAAAAATTCACACACTTATCTTCCTACCCACAACTCATTCTCACATATCCCTAGGGTTTCACACCAATATAAAATTCCTATTCATTAAATAAATTCAACCCTAAAAGGCAATAGGACATACCAAGTAGTTTTTCTACACAAAATATTTAGAAGAAAAAAAGTAATTTCAAATTAATTTGCATGTGAACTGGTACACCCAATAAATTTCACATCACTTAGGACTCGAGATTAAACACAGTTTAAATATTTCTTCATTTCTCTACCTTCTAAGACATTTTTTTAAGATAAAATTGTGATAGAGTTTCATGCTCTAAATTGTGATAGACCGTGTCAGAACGTTGCTGCTAGACAAAAACATGTACTAATTTTTAAAATTGTTAAAATAATGTCATTCTTTATTCTCTTTAATATATGTGATTTAAAATAAGATGGTTTAGATTATGCATAGGTGGCTTGCCAATGTTTAAGCAAACATATTATTTTATTTATGACATTTTTATTATATAAACTTATTACATCATAAGCATAAAATTATTTCATTATAATTTTCAGAAACAATTTAAAATATTTAATATTTTGAGACATATTCCTAGGTAAATACTTATAAACCCCTTTAATCCGTTTGCTCTAAATAGTTCAGACCAATAAGATTTCGGTACGGAATAATATTTATGAATACATTGTCATACTTCACAAATACACAAAGCAATTATTTATTGATATAGAATATGCAATGGTTTCAAAGGATGACTAGTTTTTTATTTCTCGGAAAACTTGATTAGTTTTTATAATAAAATTTTCGATTTAATAGCCTTTTTTTTTCAAAAAATTTAAACCCGAATTGAGATGAAAAAAAAGTCAACACCACTTTAATCAAAACTAAGTAAACTTGTTTCTTTTCTAAATCTTTCCAAACTAATAAAATAATGGATATTTACTTATTATATAACCGTCGAAAATAATTCAAGTATGAGTCAAAGTTTTATATTGGATAAAATAGACAAAATTAAATATAATATAAAAATAAAAATCTATAATTTCATTATCTTAAAATTTTAAAAAATTAAAAATGGTGTTAAATATTTTATATATGTAAGATCAATTAATCATAATTTTTCGATCCTCATATCTAGTACGAAAAAATATATAAACCCATGGATAACCAAAATTGATGACATCATGTATTGAAGCTATTTTTTTTTATGTTTATGTACATAAAATTGGTGAACTTTGATTTTGACATTAATTTTTCTTTTTGATTAGTTGTGCTCCCTTGGTGATTGGTCACAGGCATGGCTCTTTCTCGTATTACACAATTTTCCTAGAAAATGACAACATGTTGACATAGTTAATAACATCACATATGGCTCGATCCTCCAAGAAAATAGATAGTGATATGATTGAGATATTTTTAGGGTTTTGGTGTGTTGTTTTGTGCAACAATGCATGATTGAATCTCTCTGTGCTGTTTTGGTGTTGTTGATTGTTAGGTCCATTGATCATGTGGATGCTTCACGTGGCCAACCTAGACACATCAACTTCCTAATATTATTATAATCTTTCTTCTTCAACCTATCTAATTAATGTCACATATTAATTCAACCATCCCAAGAATACCAGAATAAACCTTTCACATAACCTTCCATACATATCAACTCAACATGTTCAATGAATCATATCTGTCTCAAAGAATTTGAATTCTTTATTGATTTTTTGTGTACTGTTTTCTACTTTACTTTTATAATACATTTATTACCATCAATTTCAATATTTTAAAATATATTAAAAAAATATTTAAAATATTAATATAATATATTTTATTTTTAATGTCCAACAGAAAACAACACAAATAAAAAAAATAAAAAAATCAGTACAGAATTTAGACTCGTAATTCAATTCATCCGACCTTAATTTGTTTGCAACCCTTTTCAAAAGTTATCAAATCATTATGAAATATATCCTCCTTTTAAAGATATTAATTATTTTAAATATTCAAAATTTAAAGTAAATTAGAAGTACTACGTTGAGTAAAAATAAATAAGATAATTATTATATAAGTAAAAATAAATAAGATAAAAAATGATATCCTAATATTATATGAATTTGTAAACCGCTCATTAATGTCAAATTTTTTTGGTGTCTATTTTGAAAAAACCTCACATTAGAAAAAAAAACATTACAAATTAATGAAAGATATATAATGATAAACACTTTATATTCACATGTTATGGAATTATTTATTTAGTTAAAAATAACATATTCAATTTTATATTTTGTTTAAACTCTTTAATGAAACGATAATCATAGTAGTGCAAATAAATTAGGTTTTACTTGGACAAGTTTTTCTTAAATGATTTATAGATAAAAATTAAAAAAAAAAGTTGACTTCTAGTTTTTTCTACGATTTAAAATTTTCTGTTTTTTTTTTAATAAAAGAAGAAATTAAAAGATTGTATGACTTTTTGATAGAAAGAAATAAACATGAACGACGAGTGTCATTTTAAGAAAAGTAGTTAACTTATGCTAATATATTAATATTATTTATTAATTCTTCAAAAAAATGTATTCATGAAGAAATTGAGATTTTATTTTTTTAAATGTTATCAATGAATAATATTTTTGGAGGGTCAAAATGAAAATGAAGACTGTAATCCTGAAGCAACAGAGACTAGTTTTAAAAGTACGTCATTTTGATTCCAAATGAAGTGACATAGGATTGAAGATATAGAATTAATAAATAATTATTTATCTATTAGTACGTTTGACTGGTTTAATCATCTGAAATTTTGAGAACATTTATTTAATCATCAAAATTTCTTCAACAAGATGATGATAGCTTACTGGTTTGAATTATTAAAAATAAAGTTAAATATATTTTTAGTTTCAAATTTAAAACTAAAATTGATATTTCTTTATTTTAAATTTTAAAATTAAATAAATTTATTTATTTATTAAATTTTCTTTACATGTCATATATATTTTAAAATAATATTTGAATTATTTATATTTCAGTTTAATTGTTAATTTGAAATATGATATAATAAATTTAAAAACAATTAATATAATTAAGTTAAAATATATATTTATTTATTTAAAAATTTAAAAATTAAAATATATTAAAATTTGAGTTAAAAGTTAATTCTAATTTTACATTAAAATTAAGATTAAGTAAGTAAATGATAAAAATATTTCTTGGATATTCCGATAACATCTAATTAATATGCTATAGTAGCACCTTTTTTTTTTATCATGTAGCGTATGAGTTACAGAGTTGTGAAACAACATTTTGAATTGAATAAATAATACATTAAACATTTGAAAAACAAAAAGAAGTTTTTTTTAAAGTTATATATTTAATTCTTTAATAATATGTACGATAGAAAAATATTGATAAAATTTGTTTATAATAGAATAAAAATCACTAGAATTTTTTCAATGTGATTGTATATTATATAATGTAAATTGATTTGAAATTTTTAAAATATTTATGACTTTTTTTTTATTTAAATAAATATCAAGAAGATTTGACATAAATATTCTATATAAAAAACTTAAATATTATTTAATCTAAAATCTTATAAATAAATATGTGAGTCTTTTTTTTCGATACTTATTCTATTTAATATGAAACCAAACTCGCACTTCAAACTTAAAATTTTAAGAGTACACTTTTGAAAAATCATTACAAAAAAACTTATTATAAGAGAACTGAAAGAAGAAATGTATATATAGTATATAGCACGCCTGTGCATTGTTTTGTGTGAAACTAAAAACTACATGAATCAGTTTTTCTGTTGAATTTTTTCATTGTCACTGCTGAATATTAAAATCATATTATTTTAATATTTTAAAAATATTTTTAATATATTTTAAAATTTCAAAGTGATTAATTAGTATATTTTAAAAATATAACAGAGAAACAATAAATAAAAATTCCAAATTCAAACCAGAGGCCAAATTTAGCAACAGTCTTTGCATTCCAACTAAAAAACAAAACGTTTAAACACCAAAATCTATGCATTTCTTAATCATCACAACACACACACACACAAGAATCTCTGTGCCATTATTTTCTGCATCACAGTTTTCGTTTCTTAAAGACAACTTTTCCATTTATTCATCCCAATTCACAACAACAAAAAACAACATAAAGAAACAAGAAAATCCAACAAAGTTAAAACATTTAAAATTATGATTCTCAAAATCAAATACAACAACCAGTAACAAAGGGCATGGGCATTTTTTTTTTCTTCAACACTTTTTTAAAGTTGCTACAAATAACTACTTTGACCTTGACCTGTGGGGAAAAATGATCCATTGGTGAGAAGAAGAAGTTTCTCATCCTTCCATTTCAATTCTTTATGTTTTCTGCAATTATTATTACTGACAACTCATTAATACAAACTTGAAGTTTCCATTTAGATTTTTATTTATTAAGGTTCCTTAGCACTCTCTCCTATTTTTTCTTTTTCTCGTGAAAAATTTATGTGTAAGGAAAAGGGCAGAAGGAAAGAAAGCACCAAAAGAGTGGAAGATGGGACACAACTGACGTGGGAACACCCATTGGAAGCACAACACATCATGCTTTCTTTTTCCACTCCTCACATCAAAATTCTTTGCTTCAACAAGCACATAAAACTCACCAAACCCTTTTCCATTTTCAAACAAAATTATTATTTCTCCCCTTATTTCTCTTCAGCAAATTCAACAGAATAATTGAACTGCATAACTTTATTTAAGGTTGACATAGGGAAAAAAACAAGCTGCTTTTCCAGGAGAACAAACTTGAATTGCCATGCACTAACCATCAACCACACAATGAAACCAAGCTAGGGAATATATATTTATCAGTCATTAAAAATCTCCATTTTCCTTCCCTTCTATAGGTAAAATAAAATAACTCTTTTATCGAGCGCGCATCACTAAGACAAAAGTAATACTTTTTAATGAAAGAACATACTTAAAAACGTATCAGGATGACCGTCATAATTCGATCGTGACTTAACTTACTTGATCTCTAAGACAGTTAAAGTCATTTATAACTATTGTTTCACTAGAAATGTTACATTATAATTTCGTTCACCTTATCTTTGTCACGAGATAATTGTACGAACCCCAATATCTTTTACTAGAAATATAAAACAATGTTTTTGTTACAGGGATTAAATGTCTGTCACAAAATCTTTTATAGTGAAGTTTTGAGATATTATGAGAATTGTAGTGAATTTGATTGTTTGAGAAGGAAGAGGCATATGCAGTAGGGTCAGAAGAGAAGAAGGCAGCATGTGTGTGTCCCTTATTCTGTTCTCTTCTTCTCTCCATGGAAGCAGTCATTATCAGTTTCAAATCCCAAGCCAATGGAATTTACTGCAGCAAAGGGAAAAATTTCACTACCACCACAAGAAGAAGAGCACACATGGAATCCCAATGACCACCCACCTGAACTGAAATTGGTACACTCTGGTGAAATCTCAAACATAACAGATCTCTAGATATTGTTCTGCATGTACGGAAAGAATAATCAAATCTCAATCGTTGAATATCCAAAAACAAGCAAATTTTAAAGGCAGAAAGAGGTGGTAGGTCCTATAGGAAAGAAGCACTAACTTTCATTGTTCATGCATATCTTGATTAAGCCCTGCAAGACTTTGTCTGGAATATCTTGTTCACTGGCCTACATTGGCTCATGTTTAGGAGTGTCATTTGTTTTTATTATGCAACTTTGTGGTCCCCACTCCCTATCCTTTCCCACATTACAGTGAAACTACATGTATACAAAATACATTAAATTAAAGTATATGTTCACAAATACAAAAAATATTCATATTATATCATCCCCTCTTCCCCCTTCTCTCTCTCTCAAAATCATTCAAGCACTCACACATATACAGACACATTGCAGTTCCAGCTTTTCCCTTGCTTCCCTCTCTCACAGCCTGTCAAGCCTAATTATTAACCCCATCATTCTTCTTTTAAAATTTCAACTTCTTTCTTTCTTTCTTCTCTCCAACTAAAGGCTTCAAATTCAACATCCAAACAGATTTTGGTGTTACCATCAACTTTCTCCAAATTCCATAGGTGCTGTTCTCCACTTGGATTCACCCTTCCTTTGATTTTTTTTCCCTTCAACCATGACTCAAGGAGAACCATGACAGAATTTGCCTCTTGTTGTGTTAGTACTGGTTTAATTAGTAGTAAGACTAACCTATGGGAAAAAATGCTGGCATGAGGGAGGAAGATGCTCAATGAAATTCATCACAGAAAGCTGCAATTTTGGTACTACTCACAACAGGTGATCTTTTACATCAACTTTAAACAGATATCAACCACTTGTGGTGTAATAAGTCTTTTTTTTTTTGTACTTTTTTCCTTGGTTTGGAGTCTCAGTCTCCAAAGAAATAAGGTGAGAGAGAAGGTGTTGCAGTTCTCAGATTTAATGCTTCTTGAGTGTTTCATCAACTGAGATGGTTGCAGACAATTTCTGATTGCTTTGATTGCTCTTAAAGTTTTGTTCATGTCCATCCATGGTGACCATGCATGTGATTTTTTTTTTTTTTTTTTTTGTCACCTGTTCATGTCTTGACATTTAAACTCCTTGTGTTTGTGTGAATGGGGTGTTCTTTTGATTTTCTTGAACTCTTTTCCGAGTCTCTATTTGAGCTTCTTTAGATATAAAAGTTTGGTTGTTGTCTTTTTGGCTTTATTTTCCTTTCCTTTTCATCGAGCATAGCTTTATAAGGAACAATTTGAAATCAACACTTTTCTGTGCCTAATTTCTAAGAATAGTAAATCAAGATCAACGATATGGGCCTGGTCTCAGTGGTAGTAGTGATGCTTTCATCCCAAACACAGACCCACCTAAATGCCTACATCAGATGTTCATTATTTCATACTTCTTCTGCATAATGGCAATGTTTGTTGACACTTTTGAACCTTGCTACGCAAATTCTCTGTCCCCTCTGTACTTTTGGCTAGGAAAGTTGCCCCTGTTTCGACAAATTTATTCAGACATCAAAGTAGTACCTTTGCAAGATATGGCTCTATATCTTTGCACCTAAAAAGGAGGCAGCAGAAACTTGCAATTTAATGTTTGCACATGATACCAAGCTTTATTACGACTACTTCTTTGGAATTTCGATTTTCCATATGTGAATTCCTTAGTTTCTTCAATTAGTCTTTGATGTTTCTTGAGATTATTAACTACCACTAGAAGCAGGAAGAGATATAGCATGTTTCATTCATTATTGTTAAGGATAAGCATGATAGAAGGCAATTTTCCAATTGTTGATGCCATTACTCAGTACTCACCAGGCACAGAAGTTTTGGTGACAAAAATCTTAAAAAAGTATCATTTTTTTACAGGCATGGGAACTAAAATTGAATATTCGAGAAATCTTCTAGCATCCTCAGTAGACAGCAACAACTTCATTGTGGGTGGTGTGGATGTCTGGGAGCACTATCAGAACAAAGGAGTGACCAACAACCATTTCAGTCTTGGCATTAATAAATTGCAAGATCCCATGGATAGGATGCTTGACAGAAACAACATAGAGTCCATCAAAAAGACCATGCAGATGCATGAGGACATCTTCAAACAGCAGGTATCACATCCATGTTGTGATCTTCATCTTCTCATCTTAACATCACAAAAAATTCAGGTTGTCATTCAATTTGTAGCAGAAATGTTACACATACAGCATGAAGAAAATGTCATAGGGTGATAAAAAACACTTGCTTTGGTTCTAAATTCATGTTCATTCCTGATTGAATGTGTCAGAACAACACACTAATGTCACACATTGTTTTTCACTATTTTATGGAATAAGGTGACATTTTCTTCAGTTAAAATGTTGTAGAGAAAGTTCTCAAACCAAATACTCCAAGGCCCCAACACAACGGAAACCAAAGTACATATCCCTCTTTTCTTTCACCCCGATTAAAAAGTGGCATGTGAAGGGGAACAAGAACTTTCAAGTGTGTTACTTTTTTAACCGTGTGTTACTACTTTTTGATTGGGGGGTGTGAAATGGGGAAGAGGAGGGACATGTGATTTCAATCCAACTGAATGAGAGACTTTAACCTTTTATTAATCTTTGGACTTAAGAGAGCACTGTAGAAAAAAAATTGGTAGTAATGTGCAATCATTATTCTTTTGACCGTGGCCATGCTGATGTCAAAATCAATGTAAGATGTCTTGCATTCTGTGACATCTGTACTGTATCCATGGCCAGATTTTAATTATTCCCCAAGTCCTAATAATTGTATGTTGTTCACAATTCCTAACAGACACCATATGTAACATTATTTTGTCAAAAATTTGTTGAAATCTCTCTCACATCTCAAGGATATTCTCAAGGGACAATATGGCATGCTGAGATTTGAAGGAAATACTAGTTGGCAAATAATGATGAGTGTTTGGAATTTGCAGGTAAGAGAACTACACAGGGTATACAGTGTGCAAAAGATGCTGATGGATGACCTAAGAAAGGAAACAAAACAAAAGAAGTTTTGGAGTCCAATGAATGGCATAGACATGAGTCATTCTCATTTCCTTCAGCAACAGCAGAAGCAGCAGCAGCAAAGTGCTACAGCACTGATTTCTTATGGAGCTGATTTCCATGTCCAAAGTTTGAGAGAGGAGCTATGCTCAAAGGAGAGGAGTGGAAGCTGTTCTGGGGAGAGCATGAAGAGGCAAAGGGGTTTTTTTGACCTTCAAAGGCCTGGTGAGAGAGACATTTTTGGAGGGTGTGAAGAGAATGAAGCAGGACCTAGCTCCTACACTGCACTTGAGAGGTGCAAAATAAGCAACAAAGGGTGTGATGAAGAGATGGAAGTGGATTTGACTTTAAGCATAGGAGGAAGCCAAGTTAAGAATAATAATAGTAATAATAATAACAATAATAACAGTAACAACAACAGTAAGAAACCTTATCTGCTTCCATTAGGGTGCTCAGACTCACCCAACGGGAAAACTAGAGAGCTAAATTCTTCTGTCTCTTTCCAATCAGATAGGGTGGGAGATTGCAGTGACCCCACCACACCCATGAGCAGCTCAAGTGTGACATTTGATCAAGAGAGAAAGGGGCCACATTGGCTTTCTCAAGGTTTAAAGCTTAAATAGGAGAGTTTAACCTCTTTGAATATTGTATCATGGATCCTTCATCTCAACTCTACATGGACCACTGAATTTTTATGGTTCATGTGTTCAGATTCCTAGATTAGTTTTTTCTTTTACTTTATTCCAATAAATGGATAACTTATATACTCCCACTTCTGAGAGTCCCTTTCTGTAAATAGGTAGAGTGAGTTTGATGTGCTTCTTCATTTACTTTCTTGTCCAACATATTATTTTCAAACCTATCTTGTAAAGGCATAACCTAGTACTACTTGCCACTACATGGGAATTTAAGCATACAAGGAATGCCAATTGTCAAAACACTACATCAAATCAAAATGGTTAAGGTTCTTCTTGGCCCAAATTCCTGTTTCTGAAAATGATGTTATTCTGAACCTTGTTCTGGAATGAAAACAAAAGAAAATGCACCACCACCTTATAAGAGCATCACATGCATGGCAAGTTGCAACATGTCAAAAATGTTTATCAACATCACACCTCACTTTTCCACAGGAGCTATACAAGATTGACTTAGTGGTAAAAATTGAATGGTACAAATTGAAAGGAAAGATGAGAGAGACCGCAAGTTCAACTACTTCACTATTTGAGAGTTATAAGATTGATCTGAAGGGTTTAAAAAGAACTCTCAGAGAGATTATCGATTCAATTCCACCACTGACAAAATACTAACAAGTAACATTTCATCACAAAATCAGTCTTCCAGCATCATGTAGTATGTTCTCCTCTTAAAATCACAAAAATCTTGACACTTAAACATTTGTAGTTGTGTGAAAAAAAACCAAGTGATATCTGTCAGAAGTGTAAATAGTAGAGCAGTACTGAAAATTTGGTTCCAGATTGTGTCCCTTGCCGAAAGAAAAGTTGTCACAACATTCACTATTGTGTGCCCAGAAGTTGTTTCTTTTATGTGGTAATGGGGTTGTTACTGATTCATGTGTACACTATGAGTGCAAGTTGTTTGAGATGAATATAAAACTCCATATAGTCCTTTCTGAGCAAAAGATTCAGAAGACTTGCAAATTGATGGGACCTCATCACACACAAGATAATGTTAGGCAATTTCTTGTCTGCTACACTTTGGACTCGTGTGCTTCCTTCATAAGCCTAACTACACGACAACACCCAAATACTAGTGTGTCTCCAACAATTTTTTAGCCAATCTTCTTTATCGAATTCTTGTCATTTTTTTTTTCCATATAAAAAATTTCTTCTAAAGTGGGGTTGTTGTTCTTAAAGTGAGTGTGTACGGATGCATACCTTTTAATTTTCAATACATTGAAATGATAATGAATGAGCTCAATCATAAATCACCTTTACTTGCTAGCTTCGATGTGCCTCGTGCTTTTTCCATCTTAAAATATTGGTTGATGATGTTATATATAGGGTTAATATTGTATGAATATTAATTTATTTACTTATTGGTTTCTTTAATTACCAAGTGTTTATCATATGAAACATAAAACCTTACAAATCTAAGATGTTTTTTGTTTTGATAACCTGCCAAAAATCATCTTAAATACTAGAATTTAAAAGAAATTATTACAAGAGTTAAAACAGTTTTACTATATTTGATCATTTATTATTAAATCAAAGCATGATAAATATTTACTTGTTAGTAAATTTTAAAGTTTAATTAATCGAATGGTACTCACTTTTGTTTAGATGTGTCAGTTTGGTACTCGCTTTTAAAAATTTATCAATTGAGTCTCAACTTTTAAAAAGATGCCTCAATTATGTCATTTTCAGCAACGATTTTAATAATTTTTGTCTGAAAGGGACCTGATTGAAACACTACTTCAAGACAAGAGTTGGGATTCGATTGACACATTTTTAAACACAGATATCAAACTGACACATTTAAACAAAAGTGGGTATCATCCGACTAATTAAACCTAAATTTTAATTAATTTTTTTAGTTTAAGTGAGAAGTAAATGTTTTATTACCCAGAAGATAGCTAGAGAATCTATTTCAATTGTTAAATCATGAATCAGTTATTATATATATATATATATATATATATATATATATATATATATATATGATTCGTCAACAAAATCAATGAAAATCTTAAGAAACCAAAAACATTTCTCAAATAATGATTAAGGAAATAGTAAACTTCTACAATACCATAATGTCGTCATGACCCAAAAATTCATAAGTGAAATAATCATTCTGTGTTCCAACTAAATGGTTGTTCATTCTGAGTGTCCTACCTCATATTGTTTGTGGACGTAGAATAATAGTTGGGTTGACATGTAACATGTTGTCATCAATAGTAGAATATTTTCCTTGTAAATATTTTTTTTTCTTAATTAAATTTAAGGTTCACAAAATGGTTTAGTATGATCTACCAAATAACTTTGAAAATTGATTTATAAATAATAATGATTTGATTTAAAAACTTCAAAAAAAATTATAGTAATTTCTATTTTAATTTAATAAATCAAATTTACTTGCCAAATCTCATAAAGTCTTTTGTTCGTATACTTAATTATATCTTTAAATGAGATAATCTTCTTTAACTTATTTCCATTAAGTGATAGTATCTCTGGTTTCACTCTTTTGACAATGGGTGAAAGAAAAAAAAAAATCGAACTATATTTTTTATTCATATATAAGTTAAGCAATTTTTGCATAAGACAAGTGTTATTAAGGTAGGAATAGTCAATTCGGTTGGATGGATTTAGTTATAAGGGTCATTTCAGGACTTGTAATTGTATTTGGTTAATCAGTTTATAATTATTCTATTTCTTTATTTATTGTGATTAAGGTGATCGTACTTAGTGTAGTTATATATATAGGTGATTTGGAGGATGTGAATTATTGTAGATTTTTCTTTTATATTTGCTATATTTCAAATTCAGAAATTGATGTGTATGATTGAAAATAAATTTAAAAAGTATATATGTAATGTTGTTTCTAGTATTTTGGTGTTGAATTTGTTTAATATTCACAGTAGAAAGAATAAGGTGGTTTCATTTAAGAAAATTATCTTTTTTAAATATTCACAGTAGGAAGAGTAAAATGGTTTAATTTAAAGAAATTATCTAGCAAGTTCTATCTACTAATTAGCTTAAAGTGAATATTGATAGTGTAGTTTTAGATTGTCTTCATTTGATTACATGTGCTAGTATTTTTAGAGGACACAAAATAATAAGTTGGTAGTTTTTCAGCTTTTTTAGGAATGCAAACTTTTATTTATGTTGAATTTATGTGGTTTATTTATGTTTTAGAGCATGTCAAGAGGATGGATTTTTGACTACTTTGGATGGAAAGTGACTCCACTTTGATTTGTTAAGGTTTTGTGAATCAACAAATAATACTTTAAGCTCTTAAAGGGAGATGACACAAGTTTTTGTCTTTCCTTCTGACATGTAATTCAAGGTTTCTCATGTTTTTCGTGTTTAGTCTTATAAATTAGTTAATTTAACTTTTCACAATCATATTTTAATAATGTTTTATAACATATAATTAATAGATTTTATTGTGTCAAAAATGAGATGTCAAATTTCATAAATTTCATAATGATGCATAACATGAATTTACATGAAACTAAAATAATCAATTAAAAAAAATTGATAAGATTCCCAAAATATGTTACCATAAACGGATAATTTGCTTATGCCTTTTTATTTTGGAGTAATAATTTTTTTTGTCTCTTTTCTTTTATTAATAAGAACATTTTGCTTTAATTCCCAAGTAAGCTTAAAAGGAAGGAAGAACTTCTATTATTAATTCAACTAGGAATTACCAAAATATACAAAATATAAATTCATATGTGAAAAAAAAATAAAGAGATAAATGATGAACTCAACAAAAACTTTATTTAATGTTCGAATATGAAAAAAAGTAAACAATTATATCTTCCATAAAATTAAAATTTAATTTTCAAAACTAATTTAACACTAAATCATAGGATATCTTATCATTAAATTATACTAAGCAAGAATCAACACTTACTTTTTATATTTAGAGGCTATACATCAAGACATTTACCCTAAAGAAAGTGAATAATGTTACTCACTAGTACTTTCACATATTGCTTCATATTTTTTTCAATTCTTACTCTCACTTTTCTTAATCATCTTACAAACATTTTTCTACAAAGCATACCATGATTTCACTTTCTCAGTTCACCCTGAAACAATCAAGCCTTATTTCCCCTTGTCTTCCTGTCATAACACCTATTCTTCCCATCTTAGTGATAGCTTCAACAAAAGCATTGTTAAAAGCTAGTTGACTTGATGCAAATAAGTTGACTGTGCCCTTTGATCTTTCATCTGTAGCCAGAACCTGATCAGAAGTGAATAGACCCTTTCCTTGCTGAAGATTCTTGAAGTATTGGTTATCAAACTTTTGGGGTGTGACAGGGTCCATGTTTATGGCAATTCTAGAATCCACTCTCAGAGGGCATGCCTCTCTAAGTTGGAAGGCATATTGTAAGTTTAGTGTTGGGTCAATTGGTTCTCTGGGGCTGAAATTGTAGATCCGTTTTGAGAAGTGACCACAATGAGAGAATCCAATTGTATGTGCACCTGACACAAACAAACAACACATCATTTTCAAGCTTCTTAGACAGAAAAATGATAATTCATCACTGAATATGTGTATAAAAGTCTATCCAATGGTATCAGAAACATCCGAAATCTATTCTAACGAGATTTGTTGTTTATTAGACCTATCGTGTCACCCTTTATCTGACCATCTATTAATATTTAGTCTCACACGCAAGATATAAGTCTCAACATGAGAAAATGTCTTGAAGACTCACGTCGACTAAAAATAAAACGAATTTACAGTATATAAATAAGTTCAAACCTCATATTATAAGTCAGTTTTGTAGGATTGAGTTAAACTTAAAGTCCACCTCTTAAAAACAGAACCTTATGAATGTGTTGAAGTTACCTGATAAGGCAATCATATCAGTTTGGGTGAGGCCATTAGAGGCAAACATGGAATTTAGCTGATCTAAATTGAAATGAGGATGAGGAAGACGACGTTGAACACTGGCAATAGTGGATATTCTCCCATCACGCCTTCCCAATTCAACTCTATAAAACGGTCCCCCAGCCTAAAGGATTGTAAGATAGTGTGATGAGAAGTTAGCACAGTTGAAAATGTTTGGCATGAAGAGGTAGAACATAGAAAGAAACAGAAGAATTTGATGTGTAACTTGAAAGTAGAAAAGTAATGTGAAAATTATATACCAAATTTATGACATCTCTGGTAGCCAGAGCAAGTATATCAGCACAAGAGACTCTGTTTCTGCACTGAGGGACACTATCAACAGCTGCCTTGGCTTTAGCCACAGTGTCAAAACCATCCCCAGCTAAAGAAATGTCATCAGGGTGATCTTTCTCTGCCTTGTTATTTGGAGATGCAAGCAAAATGGAACCATCACAACCCTGTGCAGGAATGAAGCTGAAAATCATTGAACAATGAATGAATATGATAAATGCACTTGCTATATAAACTGCTCTTGCATTTTTCATGTTTAATCTAACTCAACTTTCTAAAGCATCTTGTCAAATAAGATTTGTACTTGTTCACTGTAATTTAGTTATGTTTTTAAGAGTCAATATCAAATTTTCTACTCACTCTCTCATATCTAAAGTCAATGCAAAAAGGAGCATATAAGATGTTATTTGAACTCAAAAAGCAATACTATAGTTAATGTGATGAGCTAATATCATAATGCTAGCCACACTTTTTTGGAACACTCTAAGTATAGTAAGGCTGATATATTAAGAACCAAACCACCAATTTTGATGGATCCTATTCCTAAACATTGTTGGGTTTTGCGAGAAAGGATCACGAAAGAGATACAACACATATAACACATCAACCTAGATCACACGAAAGATTGATACCGCTCTCTACCCAAAACCTTAAGACAGTGAGTTTATGAGTTTTCACCTTTATATGATGCTTAACTTTCTTATTTCTGTCTAAAATAAGACTTAAACTCACACTTGAATTTTCAACAAACGTAACCACCAAACTAAAGTCATTTCCAACAAATTTCAGTTTAATGACAAAAAGTGTTAGAGAATATGAAAGAGAAGTGTGTGTGTAGCAATGTTACACACCCTCACAAAGCAATCATGGAAGAAGAGTCTGAGAGTAGCAGGGGCAGTGACAAAGGTCTGGTGAAACTTCAACTCCACAGCAGAACGAACCAACTGTTCCACATTGGGGCATGTCTTTCTGTAGAAATCAGGAGTAAGTTGAGCTAAGCTTGTTTCTGCACAAATTATGAGAACCAACAAGGATGAAAATATCACAACCCCCATCACTAGTTCTTCACTTCTGTTTACTTTTTGCTGCTATCAATTGATTCTTATGCTGCACATTGTAATATATATCTTATATATATA
>Ga0214544_1008514_pt1 | contig 16997 bp, 9 predicted proteins | sample CNSS3metaG_FD_160074 | JGI IMG/M metagenome (GOLD analysis project Ga0214544, IMG submission 160074) | Root nodule microbial communities from cowpea collected in UCLA plant growth center, Los Angeles, California, USA - CNSS3 | ecosystem: Host-associated > Plants > Roots > Nodule | place: USA...
TATATATTTCAAAAAGTGTAATTTATTTTTAGTATTTGTTGGTGATGATTTAACTATTTATTTTAGTGTAAAAAAAAGGAATATATATAATCTTTAGACCAAAAAAAAAAGTTGAATTATAAATTGAGTGTTATCATTGAAACTTTAAAATTTAAGTACAATATAAACTTTAAAAATTTTTAGGTGGTATTCATTTGTTGGATATAATTGAAACTTTAATAAATTTTGGAAACTTAATAGAATATAATTTTAACAAGAAACTTAAGCTCGTGGAACAGTCAATTATATTTGCACTTTGCACTAGTAGTATAATGACTTCTGATGTTATTGAATGAGAGAAAATGTATAATTTCTAATGGAAAAGTTGTTACTAACAACACAAATATCTTTCATTATTCTCATTAGAGCCAATACTTATTATTCAAAATCTATAAACAACAAATATTAATATAAATAAATAAATATCAAAATATAATCATCTTAACTTACCATTATATTTTTGTGAGACCTTCATCATATTCCATTTACTAGTATGTATATTACTAAACTATTCTTTTTCATTTTAATACAAAAAATCATGATAAGTAATTTATTATAAAAAAGTTATATATGATAATCAATTTTAGTAACAAAACTATAATTATCAATTTAGATATTAATTTATAAAATAAAAATTTATTAATTATTAAAATAGTTACTATTTCTGAAAGAAATACAATTAGTTTGTAAATTAAACTCTAAATTTACAAGATTTTAACTAAAAAATTAATTTCTAAATTTTACTAATTAATATCAAATTTATATGTTCTCGACCTCTGGTGTACTTAATGGGAATTATAGTTTCTCACTTACTGGATGAGAGTTTAGGGATGTCTTATCAAGCTATTAGAACTAATATGCTCGATCCATCATCAGCATCACAAAATTTCAATATTCATGTTTTTTTTTTTCTATAGTTTGCTCGGACACAATTTAACAATTGTAGAAGAACTGTTTTCTAATATAAGTTTTGCATATTTTCATATATTTAAGTTCAAAGATTAAGTTATAATTAAAGAATACTAATTCTAATTTTTATACTATTTTTTTCCTTTTATTTTCCACTCTGTTCAATTGAGTGCTGGAATATCTCTTCCAGGTCAAAGACTTGATCACAAGATCTATGAATAATTAAATTGGAGTGGTTTGGCCCAATATAGTTTGGATGGTTTAAAAGTATAATTCCTTTAAATGTTATACTAATATATTTTTTAAACCATTCTCTGAGTACTGCAATACTTTCCAAGTAAATTATATTCACTCAACGTAGTTTTTTATGCAAATGATGAAATATCACTTATTTACGTATGTATTATTAATTATGTTTACGATGTCCTATAACGATAGATTATTCTTTTTCTATCCAGGTACTTCTTTATTTTCCTTTTTAGTTAGTTAATAAAGAATAAATATGCATTGAATGTATTTTACATACATGACTTATTTTTTCATTAAAATACCATATTATTATATTATAAATTAAAACAATTTTCCAAACAAGTACATGAAAAATAAAAAATGAATTTTGTGTGAATAGTATATTGATATATTTTGAGATAATTGACATGTTGTTGAGTCTATTGTGATAATAAAATATTAATTAATAATTTTCTTTTATTGAGAAACAATTATACACTTATGTAATTCATGTTAATATGTTAAAAAATCATCTTAAAATAGTATAAAAATTATAATTAATGGTCTTTAATTATAACTTACTCACTCCCCAAATAAATATGTTCAAACTTGCATTGAAAAATAGTTCATAATGGTTGCTAAAATATTTCCAACACTATACATTAGTATAAATAATAATTCCAAGATTGATAAATAGTTATGTTTAAACAATAATTCAATTGTTAACTAATGCTAATAAATAACTAATAGTAATCAAATATTTATAATATTAATTGACTTTAACTTGAAATAGGATAAACGATCAACTTAGTACAATAAATATTATATATATTTCATTTTTTAGACAACAAGAAGAAAAAAAACTCTTAGAACAAGAATTTTAATTTCATTAGTTTTATTTGAATTTGTTAATAATTTTAGTAATTGAACATGTATTTGGATTATCATGAGTTTATGGACGAAAAATGAAAATTCAAATTCAAATAACACTCATGGAACCCACTACAAATATTTAAAATTTATAAAACAAAAAGCAAAGAGCAATAGACAAATTTTCTTATGGGTTTTTTTATTGTCCTTTTGTTTAACCTTCGAAATACAATTATATTGGTATATTGAATTTTTTTTAATATATTTTAAAATATAAAAAATAATGTTCATCAATATATTTTAGAAACTAACACAGGAACAATGTCAAAAACTTAGCAAATCATCCAAATTTGCAAAAGGGTCCCTCATCATTAATTGTATAATAAATACATATAACCACGGTTAAAATGAAATGAATACTGTCAATTATTTCAACTATTGATGGAGTTTAGACAAAACTATAACATAATTAAAACTTGTAGATTAAAGTTATTATTTTTTGATTGTTCTAAAAGTAAAAAATATATCAAATACGGTATTATAGTTCAACAAATTTTTAGTATTTCCGATATGATCTTTCATTCATGAAAAAACTCATTTTTATCACTAGGAAGGATACAAGACATATTAAAGATTTAATACAATTACTTTCTGAACCAATAGTAAAACTGATGCATACACATCAAATGAAAAACAGTAGGGAGAAAGGTAGAATTTCATACAAAGTCTAAAGCCCTTAAATTTGTGAAGGGGTATCATAGTTTTTCTTCGTATAATGATTTTGTTTTTGTTGACCGTTTCGTTTATATATATTTAGGTTTGAAGCAGCGATGATTAAAAAATAAAATAAAGTCGGTTCATGTTCTCCGGTCCCCATCAAGAATGAATAGTTAAATAGACCCGTGATCGGTGATCCTAAGTTCTACCAATTAGTCAGGTTAGAGACATGATAACATTTTCCTATGTAAATGAATTATTACTAATATCCAACTACCACTATCAGAATATAATCTGTTTACTTCAATAATAAATATTTTTCTTTATGTATGTTTTTATCAGACTAAATCTTATCCGAAAAAATAGGGTCTTACTGACCTCAAAAAATTTGAAGAAAGTATCTATGGAAGTATATAAAAACTGGTTCTAATTCTTTAATAAAAAAGAACATTTTTTTATGATTTTCCTTAAAAACAATCTGTTTGTTTCTTTACTTGGAGAAATGATAGGCGCATAGCTGAAACTAATTAAGGATAATATATAGCCGCAAGATGGAGAAATGTTTAAGGTTCCAAGGAAGAAAAATAGGTTGGTAAGGAACCTAGCACCGAACTATATTAAGAGAAAACAAAATAAGATTCTTACTTTGAGGGAACAAAACAGTTGTCTGGCTCGAGGAAATTTAGAATCAGTTGACCAACAGATAGATGGCAGGACGCATGCAGTACACACAAAACCATTAAAGAAGCCAAAAAGTCTGATTAGCAAGAATCATTGGATAAGCTTCATGTTACTGTATTTGGTTTAAACAAAAGAAAGGAGGTTCAGTGCTTAGAATAAAACCATGTCTGGCGCAAAATTCATAGGTTTAGTATGGAAGACAGTGAGACAGAGAGTTTAGATAATAAGCACTCGGGAACGTTGTGTCTTGGTTATTGTTGCCTTTTAATGAAAGTGAGGATGACTGCCTCGAAAAGGAGCTTTCATCAGACACTGCATGTGTGTGTACCAGTTGCTTCACATACACATCTCTTCCTATACTTACCAATCTTTTTAAACACTTATTACGGTTTTCTTAACTTTTTTTTACATTCTCAAAAATTACAGATAAGTATATCATTGGTGCTATTATAATTATGATTTCACGTTGTCATCAAAATCAGAGTCCAAAATCGTCTTTTAAAATCTTCCCAATATCGCATACAGTATTGTAAAAGGAAAAAGAAAAAAGAAATTAATGTCTGTCCAACAAAATTTCCAATCTTACGTAACTAGACTGTTGTCGACAAGCCTACTAAGATGTTTGATTAATCAACTCGCAGTCAAACTGAAACCACAAAAACTGTGGTCGTACATTCATTACTGTTACTGTTTTTGCTGCTAGAAACTGATGGATGATACATATAATCACGAGACAAACACGAGCACCCCATTGTGATTGACGGAATTAAACTCACCAGGGATATAAAAATTCATCATCGGTTTAATTTCAGTCTCGAAAACATGCAAAGGAAAACATTATATATCTCCTAATAATCAAAATGACACACAAATTATCGAAGCACGAAACCTCGATTCCTACTTTCAACATCCCTAACTAAATGAATTTCTTCCCATGTCCCTCCCCACCACCACCGCCACCACAAAAGCTAACTGTTACATTGAAGAGAACAGCAATGTAGAAACTGATGGCGACAATGATGAGAGAATTGGAAGATATTATTTTGAACTTATGAAAATAACATGTAACTTACTTACCACCTCTACTATTGAGCTCATTGGAATAAGCTTTGAAGTCAAATTTAGCAATAAACTCTTGTTGATTGAGCAAGAATTTATTGAATTAAGTTGTTTTATCCAAACAGACTCTAGAAGTGTGGTGGGCGATTGGGTGCCCAGAATGGCTCAGATTGCATTTGAACAGAATTGAGAAGGTTAGGAGGCAAACCATGGAAAAGTGGAGCAGTTGCATCTCCTCCTCCAAGAAGCTGTGACTGACCAACACCACTTGCACCGGGTGACCCAATTGACCCTCCTTGCATTTGCAGCGAAGGGTCTTCATCCTCCAAAGGAAGCCTCTCGTAAGCAGCGTTGCTGAAGGAAGCAGACATGATCACCACAGGCCCCGAAGCAACCAGCGTCCCAACCACACTTCCTCCCACCACCTGTCCCTGCCCACCGGCCAGGTAAATGGTCAAACCGGAAGCAGCCGGTGGCGCAGGCGGCGGAAGGAAAGATCCACTCAGGGACAAAATCTCGAACCTTCCATGGAGAGTGACAACCGCACCGGAAGAAGCCGGTTGCCTGAGAGTGACGTTGGTCACTGTGCCGGTTCCACTCAGGATGCAAACCCCTCTCTGGCGTTTCCTGGCGAACTCAGACACGCTATCCACGATGTCGCAGCCGTCTGCCACCTCCATCATGTGGGTTCTCATGGCGTTGGCGCTGTCGCGAGTGATGATAATGGGTGGCTTGGGTTTGTTCTTGGAGCCGGCTGGTCTCCCGCGAGGTCTCCTTGTTATCTCAGCCTCACCTGCACCTTCATCGTTGTTGTTGCCGTTGTTCTCTTCGCGCTCCCTCTTCTGCGCGCTGCTGCTTCCGCTGTTCTCGTCGTCGGTGGGTTGGTTTAAGGTTTGGAATTGGTGCTGCTGCGGCTGGTGCAGATGGAGATCTCTTGGGTGGAAAGAAGGGGCAAGGGAGTGACCATGTGCTGTGATTGGATCCATTCTGATTCTATCCTTCAATGTATAATTGAGTGTCGCTACGGATACAGATAAGGATTGTGCAGGTCTTAACTCTACTTAGTACTTCATCTGCATATGCTGGAAAGTATGTAAATGAATTTGGCAATTCTAAATATGTATGTAGACGAAGGAAACAAAATATGGAGTTGATGAAAATGGAAGGAAATTAATGAGAACAAACTGTTATATATGAGCTCTGCTGATTCTCTTGCTGCTTTGGTTGTTGAAGATGTTGTTGATTTGGTGATGCCAAGTGGTGATGGAATAGGAGATTGAAATCAGTGATGGGGAGATTTGACCTTAATTGACTTCTACATGAAGCTGGTTCCTCTACAAACGTTCAATTGGTGGGGCTTTGAATGGAGTTCCTTCCCCTTGAGAGGTGAAGAAGGAAAGAACAGGTCGAAGGTTGTTGTTCTATTTTGGGAGAAGCAGTGTTGGGTTAGGGTTCTATTGAGAAAGACAGATCCAAACTAGATTTGTTTGCAGAAAGACTGCGTGCTTATGGGCGGTGAATGGGTCCCCATCACTCTTTCTCTCTCCCTCAACAACATATACTCACTCTGTGGAGTACATCATACATCTCACACTAATATTTATATTACCCTCATAAATAAAATCTTTAATTTTATTCTTCAATGCATTAAAAATATATATTTATTTCAATTTATGAATTAACATGGAAAAAATGTTTTCCTGTCAGAGTTATTAAAACATAATTAAATGTTTTTCATTACATTGCTTTAAATGCTTTAATTTCACTTCAATAAAACGCTTTGAATGGGACCATTACTTTACTTAATTCTTGTAGTCTTCTTCATTTAATTTTAATTTTTCTTCTAATTTATTCAAATTTAAATACGGTTTTGAAACTCCCATGCAGTTTAAGCTTTTATATATTTATATATCCTCCACTCTTTTATATGGTTTTTTTTGGAAATTTTAATTTCACATATTATTTATTCTTTTGTCAATTACTATACTTTTAGGTATTTCTTTCAATAACTTGTACATGTGTCTATTATGGATAAAAACAAAAAGGAAAAAAAACATGGATACACTACCATATATATTTTGAGTTTTGTCTTATACAATGTAGCTAATAAGATGCCTATTATCAAAGTCAAATTCAAAATATGATCCAAAAAACACCTTTACAATAGTATTAAATGTGAGTTTTCTTAAAAGAAACAGAGTAAAACAAAAAATTACATAATTGTGTTATTATAATTAAGATTTAGTGTACTAATTTTTTTCTTCAAAATTAACTTTGAAAAAAATACAACTAAATTGATTTTACTTTACTAAATGTATTAGTTAAAATAGAAAGTAATTAATTTAAATATTTGAAAAATAACATTTTATTAAAAATAACAACACTGATGAATTTTAAACTTTTTTAAATGATTGAAATCAACTAATTAGGGACAGGAAAGTATATATACCTTCTTTATTTCCACATTGGGTCACTTTGGATTAATATTTTATTTTAGTTTATTTTTCAATTTATATATATATGAGTTTCATAAGAATCTAAAATATTTTTTAGAATCATACATCATAAAGTACAAAGTTGCAGATCCAGTCCAATACGACACAATCGTCCAACGAAGGACTACTCACCTAGCGAGTAGAGTGCATTTCGCCCAACGAGTTGTTAGTTTCAGAAAATCTATAAATAAAGGGTCTAACAGAAAAGAAATTCATTTTTTAATATTCTTTTGGAAAGAATGACACTTGACTTAAAAGGAAATAAGGTAGAGACGCATTCTGAAGGTCGAAGACATTCATCTTTATTGTTATTCTAGTATTCAAAATGCTTGGGAGTAGCTACCTTATTTAGAGTGTTGAGTGTAATCTATTCTTTAACTCTTTGTGAACCCCACTATTAAATATAATTCTTCTCCATAACTCTTGTTATATTCTTGTTCTTAACTACATCAATTGATTGATCACATACTTGCTAATTAAAAGATAGTTTGGGAAACTTGATTATGATATAACATCTAATAGATTTCACATGCTAGACATAGATGTGAGACCAATTAGTCATTCATAACATCAAATTCTTGATTATTAATGCGATCTTACCATAAAAATTCTTAAGACATTAGGGTTATTATTCAAGTTTAGACTTGTCACTAAGACATTAGGGCTTGTTACAATAAGGTCTAAATGTTAGGGTGGGAATTAGAAGTATATTGTTTGGTGTTTTTGCTTTGAATTGAGTCATGAACCCAACCATAGTGAAGCCTTTAAAATATATGTTCTTAAATCAAATAAGTATTGCGTTAATTTTATTGTTTGCTTAGTTTTAGTTTTATTTCTTATTCATCAATATGTTCGTTGTTTTAAAATTGTTACCCTTCATTAGTAAATGAACATAATTTTTCTTAAACCACATTAGTCTTTTGAGAAACAATACTTGAATTTTTCATTTTGGTACACTTGTAATTATGTAACATCCGACATCATCTTTGAGTTGTATATTTGAGATCATCTCGACCTATATAACTAAGAACATGATCACCTCAAACTATTATGAGTTATCATCCCGAATTGTATCGCGTATAATTGAGATCTCCTCGACAACACCACATCATATTGGCAAGGACATGGCGGTTAAGATTAGAAAAAATCAACTATAATTAGAAGAGGTTAAGAGTTAAAACATATTAGCAAAACATTAAGCAAATGAACAAAGGTGTTTATCTATGTGGTTCAGGTAGGTAAAAGCCCAAAAACCTTAATATAAAAAACATTGTTCACGAGGTAATTAGTTATGTACTTATTATTACAACATTTATTATCATCTCTCACACACACACACACACCATAATTTGATTATAGAGTGTCTTTTATTGGCACAACTTCTCTCAACTTGAGACGATATTTAGACATTGAAAACATGACTTAAAGAATAAAAAATGAAGTGAATAACTTCTTGTAGAGATTTTACAATATGTTTTGGGTTCTCAAAGAATAAAATATATTTCAATTTGTGCTAATTATTTTTATAGAAAGCTTTGTGAGAAAGTGAGACCATTTATACTTCAATAGTGTTTTTTTTTTTAAATAAGAATTAATTAAGTTTTAATAAATCGAGTATTTTTTTTATTAAGTTTATTTTGCGTTTATAGAATGTTTGAAATATTTTATGAAATATTTTATCATATGATTTTTGTCATTAATGGATTGATCTAACCGTTACTTTCATCTTCTCATCTTTTACTCGTTGATTAACTTGTAGTCTTCCTTTTTAATCTTTTTTAACTTATCAGTGAACTTGATTTTTTTAAAGAAATTAGTGAGAGAAAAAAAGAGTTAGTAAGTTAAAATTGAAAAGATAAAAGCAATATTTTATTGTTGATGACAAAAATCAAATGGTAGGTGCTTAAAAAAATAAAAAATATTTATAACACATAATAACACAAATTATTAATAGAAATTAAAATTATGAAAATTTACAATACTTAAAACTTATTAAACAAAATAATAATAATATTGATATATTATATAAACATTAATTTGTTGTTTATAGTAATTTGTGCTCTTGAAATATGTGCAGTTACGGTTACATTTAGATAATAGTAATTGTAATAAATATTATAACTTCCTTATATAATAAATAACATATTTATGGTGATTAATACGATCATTTAGCTAAATAATAAATGATATGTTTAGTTGAAATATATTTTTATACAATCAACGAAAAAGAAATTATTATATCTTTTAAAATGGTTTATTGTTGAAAAAAAATATTTTAAAAAGCATAGTTATAATATTTTACAGTAATTTGTTGATAGTCTAAACTAATTACAGTGATAATTAAAAATAAAGTTTGGATAAAGCTAAAAGCATTTGATAACTTGTGTAAAAAGGCGCAGTGAGGAAGCATTTTGAAATGGATGTAATAGCTTGAATAGTTCTTACTAAATTAAAAGTTAGGGCATTATTTAATTGAGTTCATTAAAGAAAAGTTTGATTTGGAGAAGTAATTATGTAAAGTTTTGTGTGTCATGATTAAACCATACACCGTAACATTTGATATGACTTAAAAAGTAGTGTTGTGGTTTGAACCAAACTTTTGAATAACATGATAAGTATGAAGAATAGTATTAAAAGAGTGAAATTATATATAGTTTAGGTGCTGACGATGCTAAACCTTTGGTTATTGGGTATGGAGTAGCTATCAATGACTTAATTTATGAGAGGGAATAGTAATTGATTAAGTTCTCGTCAAATTGAAAGAAGAGTTAAGTCTGTCTTAATTCAGTTTCAATTAATCTAAAAGGAGTTATGGTTAGTAGGGGTATTAAAATAATGAATTATGAGTTTTGAGTTTTGAAGTTGAAATCAGTTTTATTAGGCCGTTTTGCTGAGAATATATATATATATATATATATATATATATATATATATATATATATATCCATAACGCAAACGTGAAGTTCGATGTGGTATATGACAGACTAGTTTACACTGTAAATTAAACAAATAGCTGGCACAATTAAAACTTCACAGAGGCTGCTGCTAGGGTATTTGTGCTTCAATTTCCCATCACCCGCGCCACATGCAAACTTCTCAAACTCTAACCTTAAAACTCAGGCCCACATCACTCATGCGTTTTCACGACCTTCTTTCGCCTCAAAGATAATTAAAAAAGTTGATTGAAATGATACATTAAAAATAAGTAAAAAAATGGGTCAAAATTCTAATTTTTTCACCAACTTCTTTCTCTGCATTTGCATGTCATAGCTACTATATCTCAATATCCAAATTCTTTTATAACCATTTTTGCTAGTTTTTTTATTGAATAATTTTACGATTTAGTTAAATATCTTAATTTGATATTTTATTATTAAAAATAGTTGTTTATAAAGAACTTATCCGTTTTCCACGTTGCCAATGATACAAGATTCAAGGGTGCACATGCACGCGCCTCGCCAATTGTTAATTTCTTTGATTCCAGGGAATGGATAACACAGCCCACACACGCCAAAATCTTCTCCAACAAATTTTTCACTCTAGTTAATTTTTTCTGGTGACATTTGAAATGCATGTTCCTCCGTATCCAGAGAGTTGATAAGAAGAGAGGATTAAAAGTGACAGTGTTGGTTGGAATCGGAAAAGGATGGAGATGTGGAGGGTTTTGTGGGGAGTGGCACATGGAGCATAGAAGAAGCGACAAGTGGTGAAGGGAAGGAAGAGAAGGAATTAAGAGAGTATATAGAGAGAGAGAAGACAGGTTGTAAGGTGTTGACCAATGAGCGCATATTACAGAGTGTTGGAGACGCGTGGGTGGCGCTGACAGGCAGTGGAAAGCAAAGGAAGCAACAGATTGGTGCACAAACGCCGGAGACTTTCCTGAAACTCACATTATAAAAATCTCAGAAAACGCCAACACCCTCTCACAACCCACAACCCACAACTAACAACTCCCCTGCGTAAATAAAACCCATGCATCCCAAGATGCTCTTTGTCGGCCCTTACTCCCTCCAAAGCACCCTCTGTTACTGTGCCACGCATGCCTCTTATCCCTCACTCCCTCCATGTGAACACACTCACACTCTTCTTCTCCCTTTACCTTTACCATTCCATACTTCTCTTCTCATCTCTCATATCACATTGCTCTCTCACTTCTTCTTTACACGCACACACTATCTCTTCCTGTTACATCGTACTAATCATATATTATATCAACGCTTCTCTTTTCTATCTCTCTCTTTTTTTAGGTGTCGACCAACTAACACACACATGTCCATTCATTACTTTCTTATATTCTCTCATACTATGATGTTGCTTCCACTTCTAAAATTTACATATAATTTATCACTTACCAACACTTACAAACTCGCCAAATCCAACGCAGCGCGCAAAAGCCCAACCAAACAACTAAAACCCTTAAAACCAAATATTAAAATCCTGTTAACACCCTAGTGGAAAATATGTCATCCCAGTCACTCTGAATATGTCCATTGAAATAATTATCTGATGTGTAAAACAGTTATGGTCATAGTTTTCAAGTTTTGAACGATTTTTTTCACAAGGTTCAACTTAAGAAACCCGTACTATGAGTTTTAATGTGAGATTTGTTAGGTTTTTCAACGGATAGTTTTGGCACTAATCAATCATGAATAAATTCATATACGATATTAGAACATTGTTTTAAATCCAAAATCTTATGATTTTTATTTAGTTGCGCATCCTTATGTTATTATTCTGGTACTCTCATAAGCTTGATTCCTTATTATATATCGTTGTTATTTTCACTGGAGTATTGCTCTAAAAAAATATGAATATGCTATGTGTTACAATTATCCTAACTTCAAATCAAAAATTATTCTTGTTACTTGATATAATATAGTGATACGTAAGTGCACATCTAGAAAACTTTTGTCAAAAAATACTTGATATTTAACCGTGTCTACTAGTAATTCACTTATCTTTCTTAATAATATTTTCGTTGTTTCAATAAACATTATTATTCATAGTAAAAACTGTATAAGTCGATTTTAAAGTCATGGCGACAAAATACAAGAAAAGAGAAGTTCAATGAAAATAGTTTTTCATTGTGGGACCAAAGATGAAAGCAATTTTGAAAAAGAACAATTGTGCAAATACAATTGCAGAAAGACATGTGTACATCAGAATTAAAAAATAAAAAGAAATTAATGATAATGTTATTGTAAATTTGCACTTAGTAATGACATCAAATTGTATGAGGTTGAGTCACTTCACACAAAAATATTCTTGAAGGTAAAACTTTGTACTCTTCAAATGAGTGAATCCATATCAGTAATAGATCACATCAACAATATGAATACATTGTCCCACTTTTGATGATAAATTTCAACCTGATTGTGGAACTTTTACTTCAAAGCATAACGAATAATAGTGTTGATGGTTACCTATAATTTGAGGATGTTGTCAAAGCTATTCCTTGAAGGAAAAATCCATGCAGAAAAGCAAGGTAATAAGGTGGAAAGTTCAAAGCAAGCATAGACATTGGCGATGATGAGAGATCAATCGACAAAATGTGAATCTAGTGAGTCAAACTCTCAAAGTAAGAAGCATTTCAAGTGCTACCATTGTGATGAGAAGTGACACGTAAAGAAATATTGTTGTAATTCGGAGAATGGAGAAAAGAACTTTGAAGCATCAACTGCACAAGGTTGTGTTTTAAGTACCTCAGAGACAGATTTATCGTGAGTAAAGCAGTCATTAGCTCTAATGATGGAAAACAATTACATGATAGGTGAAATTCAGGTGCAATTACATGTAGTTTATAAAATTATTTTTATAAATTTTTATTATATAGAGATAAGTTTAACATTAAATTTAATGACATTTGAAATAACATTTCATCACGTGCAAAATCGATCGTGGTGCATTTATTTTATTTTATTTATTATTGTAATTTCATGTACTTTAAAGATAAAAAAGTACTGTCAAAATTTTATCAAATTTAAGATAATAGACTTAATTTATGTGTTAATGAATAATGAAAAATATTTTATTTGAATGGGTAGAGTACACCTTTAATTAAAAACATGAGAATGACATTGCTTGATCGATGAAAATCAAGTTTATAATGCACGTAGTTGTGGATCGAAGTTGGATTAGTGTATGTCACACAAGGACGGACCTTTGTTGTCCATGAGGGGGTCATGATCCCCCAAAATTATTTTTTTAAAAATATATGTAATATAGGCTTAAATATACATTTGATCCCTATTTTTGTTATTTTTATTCAATTTGATCCTCATTTTCGTTTTGTGTTCAATTAGTTCTCATTTTCGTCAATTTTTTGTCAATTTGATCATTTTTACTAACGATGTTTAAATAGTTAACATTTTTTAATAGTATATGCCACGTGTCAGCTCCTGATTTTTTTGATTTTTTTATTTTATTTTAAATTCTTTTAATTTGAAAAAAAAAATTGTCCATGTGTCAAGTCATAATTGTGTCACATGTCAATGTCAGTGCACATGTCAATTTGTGGTTGTGTTATTTTTTTTTGTTCAATTTAGTTTCTATATTCATTATTTTTGTTCAATTTAGTTCATATATTTGTTATTTTTATTCATTTTCATCCCAATCGTGGTTAAAATGAATCAATTTTGTCCCTTTCAAATTGACACCAAATTTAATATCTTTTATAAAAATTATACTAATATTTTTTTAAAATTGACATTTTTATTAATTATTTTTTAAATTAAATTATAAATTATTAAATTTAATTATAAATTGAATAAAATTTTTATATTTAAATGTTAAATAAAATAAAATTATTTAAAATATTATATAAATATAAATATTAAATATTTTTTCTAAAATTTATATTCTAAAATACTGATATTTTAAAAATTGATATTTAAAAATATTTCAAATATTAGAAATATTTTAGAAAAGTAAACTAATATTTATAAAATTTAAATTGAAATATAAAACATTTTAGATTTTAATTTAATATCTAAAATGCAATAAATTTATTACATATTTTAGATTTAGATGTAAATTTTACAAATGTTAATATATATTTTGAAAATATTTAATAATTATATTTCAATAATATTTTAAATAATTATATTCTATTTAACAATTGAATCTAAGAATTATATTTAATTTATAATTAAATATAATAATTTATAATTGAATTTCCAAAGTAACTAATAATAATGTTAATTTTAAATATATATATATATATATATATATATATATATAATTAAATTTGATCTCAACTTGGAAGGGAAAATATTGTCTATTTTAACAAAAATTGAGACAAAATTAAACAAAAATAACGAATATAGGGACGAAATTGAACACAAATAATGAATATCGAGACTAAATTGAACAAAAATAAATAATGCAACCACAAATTGACACGTGACACAATTGTGACTTGACAAGTGAACAATTTTTTTGAAATTAAAAGAGGTTAAAATACTTTATTTGTCCACGTTTTTGTACCAAAATCTCAAATAGATCATAAAATTTTTTTTAGTCTCAATTAGGTCCATATTTTTTAAAATACGTAACAATTAGGTTTATTCTGTTAGTATAGTATTAACGGTGTTAAGGATGTGTCACGTGTCAGCTTCTCCTTTTTTTTAATTTTTATTATTATTTTTTTATTTTTTTAAAAATTATTTATACCATGTGTCACATCAATATTGTACCACATGTCAAGTCAGTATTGTGCCACGTGTCAAGTCAGTATGATACTGAGAATCAAAGTTGAATTAGAGAAACCATATCTTAAGATTCAAAAAATTGAAGATGTGAAGATTTATATTAATTGTTTGAAATTTATTCCAAAAAATCATTCTCAAATATGAAAATATCTAATGAAAGATATGAAATTAGAAAACTTATCTAAAATAAATAAATAAATATAATTTCAAAACTATAATTTTTTTAAAATAAAACATAAAAAAGAGTTTTTAATATTAAATTATTTAAACTATTATAAAAGTTGTGATAGTTAAATATATAAATTTTGAATATATTATTTTAACTATAATAACTTTTCTCGAGATACATCGCTGGTGTCAGTTAATAGTATGAAATATGAGTTGATCACAGCGATTTATTCTACAAGAATGGAAAACTTATTCATGAGACATTATTGTTTATGCGTTCGTTGTTGGAATTTAAAGCATCAAGAACTTTGATATATACGTGATTATTTGTATTTGATATTGGTAAGACTTGCAGAAAATAGATATCGCCCAGAAAAATATGGACATGCCAATTATGTCAAATATAAAAGTTGTTGACAAAGACATATTTAAAGATGATACATGATAATGGAAATAAAATTTTGTAAGAATTCATATTTATGATTATTTGAAGTTTGATTCCCAACAACCATTGTATCTAGAATAAATTGATTTTAGCATATTGTTTACAATTTTAACATTATTAGTTTAAAAGTAAGAAAGAGTGATTACTAATTTTAACACTAATTTTCTATTCGTGATTCGTGATTGCTAGAAGATGAGAGCCTTGGGGCTTGGAATTTATAGTGTGCGCGTGCTCTTTACTCCCCAGCTTTGGGCCCAAACTAGTTTTTAAAGCTCCTCGAAGTTAAAATCTCAAGAATCCAATAAGCTAGTCTAACTCCATTTTGAATTTTAGCCAACCCAATAAGAATCAGTTTGCAAATGGGTCGGGCATTCCTCTTATTTATTTATTTTTTTTCACTTCAACTTTTGAAAACACTCTTTATTTTCATATTTAAAAATGTACTTTTTCAACCTTTAAGAAAAAAAAAAATGTTTTGTGGTATGTTAAAAGTAAAATATATATATATATATATATATATATATATATATATATATGTTTTACAATTTTTTTTTAATGTAAACAAGAGAAGAAAAAGTGTTATAGGAATTAATCTTCCAAACACGTTTGAAATATACTTTCCAAAAGGCATTTTTATTGTACTTCCTAAAATGTAGAGTATTCCAAAAGGGTAGTATGTGATATATTCTTATCTACTTCACATTGAAACGTATTTTTAAAAATGTTTTATTTTCTTGACATCTTGAAAATTAATCTTTTTAACACATAGTGTTTTCCTCACATTTTTTTGGAAAGAGTTGCTGAAAATTAAAAGAAAAAGGAAAAAAAAAAAGGTAAAATTGTAATTTAAATAAGAAATTAAAGGAAAGTGCCTTTAACAAGAATATGGGAGTGCAAATAACAAGACCAAATTGTAGCCCATGATTCAACTAACCCAATTCAAAAATATTTTTATGCGTTAAATTTAGAGTCCTCAGCTCATGCACTCATCTCCAAATCATTTAGCAATATAATTGAGATTTCTATTAAATCAGGATTACCGTTGGTTTGTTAAAATTAAGATAGGACGGGTCAGGGTGAGTTAGGTCACAGTTTTTCCTTTATTTATTTTAATTTGATTTAATATTTTATATATATATATATATATATATATATATATATATATATATATATATATTTTTATATATTTATTTTCTTACTTAATATTTTAATTAAATAAATTAAAATTATTATTATTATTACATATTAAACTACTTTATTATAATATATAACTAGAACTTAATTTAATGAAGTTACAGTTTTATTTTACTATATATTTATAACTCTCAATTAATGCAGTACAAAAATTATTTTATCATTTTTAAATTTTTAATAAAATTATAATATCATAAATTATATATAGTACCAACTAAACAATAGACAATATATGATAAAATCATCCATTAAAAAAAAGTTAAATGACAAAAAATTAATTAAAAAATATAATTATTTTTATACTCATTCGATTATAAAAATTTAACAGAATTAAAATTTTATAAATTATTAAAGACTTAAAATTTAATTAATCTATACAAAATGTACGTTATGTTAAGTCTCAATTAGAAGGTTGATCTTAATTGATGGCTCTCTCCATAGAGGATTATCATTTATATATATATATATATATATATATATATA
>Ga0214544_1008519_pt1 | contig 16989 bp, 10 predicted proteins | sample CNSS3metaG_FD_160074 | JGI IMG/M metagenome (GOLD analysis project Ga0214544, IMG submission 160074) | Root nodule microbial communities from cowpea collected in UCLA plant growth center, Los Angeles, California, USA - CNSS3 | ecosystem: Host-associated > Plants > Roots > Nodule | place: USA...
AGAAAAATATATATATATATATATATATATATATATATATATATATATATATATATATATATATATATATATATATATATATTATGATGCAATATTAACATTAAAATACATTTTAAAATTTGTAAAAAAGATATTAATTATTTACCTTAAAAGGAACCCACACACAAAAAAAAAATATCATTTCATATTTTGAAGAAGTTAAAATAATTAGGAATATTTTAATAAAAAAATTGGATTTTATAGGAAATAAAAAAAATAAACTTTTAAAGAAATAAAAATATGAGAAATATGGAAACTGAAATCAAGATAAGTTAATGTTATGGGATTTAAAGTACATTTATATGTACAAAAGAAAAGATTGTACCCGGTGGGTAAGCATGTATAAAATAGTTTAAGGTTATGTTCCTTTAGATAGATGGATTTGGGAGAAAGTGTGAAGATGAATTTTTGTAGATTTGAATGAATGAATATGTGTGTTTTTTTGAATGGATTTAGAGGATAAAGTGAGTGAATTTGAAGATGAATTGTATGAAAGTTAGTGAACGATTTAAGTGATGTGATAGATTCAAAAATTGTTTTAATAGATAGAATTTGAAGATCACTAAAATACCCTTAATGATAAAAATATTTAAAATACATTTTAGATTAGTAAAAAATATTATTTAATAAATTTAACAACAAAATAAAAAAAGAAGATAAATTATATTATATTAGATTATTATTATTATTATTTTTATAATAATTATTATTATTTGAATTTTTATCATTTATTATTATTACTTAATATTATATTATATATATATATATATATATATATATATATATATATATATATATATATATATATATATATATCATATGGGGCTTTTAATAGAATAGGCATAACAATGCAGGTTCTTCACTCTCTTTCATGAAAAATTCCACCGACCATATATTTTCAGCAATCTTACATAGGGTTGTAACTAAAAAAATAAAATGGATAACTGCACATGAAGAAAGAGTATTTTAGTAATGGAGTGATATCTCTCTCAAATCTCCACACTGATGCAAAGATCAGAAAAATTGAGCATCTCCCATTTCCGTGCTTTCTCTCTCTCTCAAATTACGCGAAACGAACATAAAAATAATTTAAAATCCGCGCTTGCTAATACTTGGAAACAGTAAATCAGCGGAAGAGAACACAGTCTAAGAGTATAAATGGTTTAATAAAAAGGATATTTGAATATTTTATTAGAAAATTAGACTATAGATATATTTTTTATTATTTGAATTTTATTTTATAAGAACTACCATTTTTTTTAATTATCTTTATCTTCTTTTTAGATTTCCAAATTTTTCATTTGTTTGATAATCAAAGTACGCCATAGGAATTATGAGGAAGAGTAGTACTATGTAATCAGAATATCAAACAACAAACAAAGTTCATCTTTTGACTTTCAAATCTTTTAGTCAGATTTATTGCATGTGAGAATTGTTGGCTTACATGTTAAGTTCTAAGGCTTAAGATGGATCTTTGTTCAATTAGAATGGTTAAAGTACGATTAGATCGTTGATATGAGTTTTTTATGTGTAGATATTATATCCTGTGTTAGTAAAACTATTTAAAGGTAGGGGAGCTCTTTCTAGTAGTGCCTCACAATCTAGATAAGGAGAACTAGTGTTTTATAATAGTGATTAAAGTGTTTAATTGGATGTGATGAATTGTAATACATCGTCTGATCTATATTGAAATCATGAGAATGTTGATCCTTCTAGTGTGTACATGTGGATTAAATTGTTTTTGGTAATTATCTGTTCAATTGTTGAGTTAAAGTATTGATTTTAAATTGATGTGTTGATGAGTATGTATGTTTTAAACGATGAAAGTTGGCATTTAAGTTATAATCTATCAAATTGGATAAATTGATACTATATGAGAATGTTTTAAGTTAACTTATACTTATTTTAATTTAAGAAGAGTAAAAATAACTCAGCTAGGCTAATTGACCAACTTCATATTGATAATTGGCATTATCATGTTTTTGTTTTATTTATTTTTATATTTTATATTTTTATTTTATTTGATATTTCAAGTTTTATTGAATAAAAGTGGAAAATATAAATGCTTGGAATATAATTTTCAAATAAGTGAAAATCTCAGAGATTTGGAAAGATTTTTTACATAATAAGTGAAATATTGACTAGTCAAATATTATCAAGTTGGACTGAACCGTTCGACTGTTAATTGTTTGACTTATGTATTGTTGAGCCATTTGCGTTGATTAGTGATGCGATAAATGAACTATGATGAAGGTATATTATATGAGAAGTTGAATGAGTAATTTAGACGATAAAAGTTTTGTAAGATTGAAACTTTATACATATTTAGCTTATTATAATTGTAATAGTTGTTGTCTATTATGTTATGATTTGTCTATTTGCTATGATTGTATATTATGTGAGTTAATAATGTTGCAAGTAGGAGAGGTGTGCACTAGTGAAGCTCCAAATGGTATTACGAGAGAGTAGTTATTTATATAATATTTATATTTATAAAAGAATATATTTTTAAGTAGAGATATTTTCATATTTTAATTAATTTTAGGCTTTTTTGTTTAAAATACTTATAAAAATGTTGTATTTTTGGTGAAGTTGAGTGTTTTTCCCTAGGAAAAGAATATTAAAATGTAAACTATAAAATATATAAATAAGCTATTCATTAGTTATAACACCTATAATAGTATTTTATTATGTTATAATTTACTTATTCATCGAATACTTTAATTTCCATTAAACAACTTCATCTCGATTATATAAGATATAAGATAGTTTGAATAATGCAACACATGCCTCATGTGTGGACATTATCCATCAATATGTACCCATCAATCTAATTAAATAATTTGTATACAACCTTTTTCTTCAAAACAAACAACTTTAACGTTTGAATTTCAAAGTGAAATAAATATATAAATTAAAGCGCGTTATGTTTAAATTTTTAGTGAAAAAATGTTTAGTCAAAATTCAAAAATTAATAATCTGTCACGTCTCTAGTTAATGTGTAATTTTTTTCATAGATTAACAATTTATCTTCTTAATAACTTTTCAACTATTTCATAACCTGAGAAAACCAACACAAAAGTACCTCACATTTACCACCTTCAATTTTGAAGAGTCTAAAAGAAAAAATAAGTTCATTAGAAATGTCTTATTAATACAAAATTTCAAATAAAAAATTAGAAGTGGGTAAATCAGTATAAATGTTGACATCTTCATATTTTATTTTTCACTTAAAATTAAAATAATCTGAGTTTAGTCATAAAGCATTTTTTCCTTGGTCAAAGACTTTTTGCTGTCTTTCAAACATCCACACACTTCGTGTAAAAGAAAAAAAAAAACACCAACTTAAAGTTTCATAATGAAACAAAATAATATATTTCAAGCACTCAATCTGAATTTTTTATATTGTTTGACTTTTATCTAACTTTAATACTTAAAAGATCATTTTTGAATTCGAGTTCCGATTTTATAAAACTCTAACGAAGAAAAAATGGAAATTGCTCTCAGAAACGCAACCTCCCATGTGTTTGACAGAGATTTTATTATATTCGAAGTATTCCAGAAAAAATTGGTCACTCATAAATATTATTATCTAAGAATTTGTCGTTAAAATTAAGATGTTATCAAATGACAGTCATGAAGAGAACATAAAGAAGTGTTAGAGTAACTCGCTCGTGGTTTTTATTTATTTATAAGATAATGGTTGGCTTAGTTCATGCCATGTCGAATAAATTACATCTATAATGGCATCATGTAAGTGTGGCATTCACACAAACACCATGAAGGCATTAGGGTGTGGCTCTGACATGTTGTACAATAATGTTTGGTAGGAAATTATTCAGCATCTCTGAAGGCACCAATTTTGTCAGAAACGTAAGACAGTGACGTGACAAGATGGAGATGGCAAATCCAAATCCATAGCATGCCATCAAACAAAACAAAACCCATTTACAACATCTAACATTGAGGATCACTTCACTTTCTCTTCATCCTCTAATTTTCAAATCTTAATCATTCCATCTTTTCTATCAACTCAATTAACTCATATTCATCATCTTCAAATTTATTATACAATATATGTGATAATGGAATGCGCAAGAATTTTATTATCTGGTGGAAACTTCATATTCTTCGATGTCTCTCATTTTGATAACATCATCAACAAATATATATTAATTTGTACCCATCAAATCGCGTTGACTAAGCCAAATTAAACACCAAGTAAACTCAAAATGATTGTTCACACTACGTAATATGTGGCCAATGGACAAAGAAAGATTTGAAGTTATATACACATATAGATATACTTGTCAACCATTTGAGATTGCAGCAGATTCTGTGAAGATGAAGTTCACAGTGTTCTTCCTCCTCATCTTCTTCTTTGCTTCTGTGTCTCACACCATCCATGGAAGCAAAAACCGTGTTCCTCTCTTCATTTTTGGTGATTCTTTCTTAGATGCTGGAAACAACAATTACATCAACACTACAGCTCTTGACCAAGCAAATTTCTGGCCCTATGGGGAAACATATTTCAAGTTCCCAACAGGGAGATTCTCTGATGGAAGGTTGATATCAGATTTCATAGGTAAGATTCGGAGATCCCATGTTTCTTGTCTTGTTACTAGTGAGAATCCAATTTGGTTGAACCACCATATTTTCTTGTCCCCCATTACACTAATACTATCTCATTAACTTAATACCAAACCTTATCATCATTTTTTTTTTCTGTAGCTGAATATGCAAACTTGGCATTGGTTCCACCATTTTTACAACCTGGCAATAACCAATACTCTGGAGGAGTGAATTTTGCGTCTGGTGGAGCTGGTGCTCTTGTTGAAACTTTTGAAGGCTCGGTGAGTCAAATTCATAAACCCTATTTGCTTTACCATTGATGCTACTTTTAAGTAAGTGAAAAGGTTAATTAGTGTAAGTGATAAGATATATATATATAGTGATTGGTAATTAACGTGTCATATGCATGTCAAGCATCTAGGATGCATAGCTAGGTCACTACGATCACACATAGGGATAGCACCATGATGAGGTTAAATGAATAAGCCATGCTTTTATTTTATTTTATTATGATTGTTGTTGTTTTTGTCCATTGTTGTTGTAGCAGAACAGTGATTAAAACAGGCACTAGAGAACATGCTGGTTTTATGTTTTTTTATTTTTATTTTTTTTACTTTGCCGACACATGACATGACATGACATGACATGGTCCTAAAGAAGCCCTAACCTCACGGGCCAACTAATGACCTAGCACAATCCTTGACCTATCATTTCGTGTAAGATCAGAGAATCTTCTTTCGCTAAAAATAAATATTATGGTAATTTTTGTGAGAGGTGACATTTCTTTTTAAAATACAGTTTTAGTAAAAATGGTATAGATTAAAATTCTAAACTTTATTGAAAGAGTAGTCTTGAGAATATAATTTCATAGAATAAATAGAAGTTTATCAATAAATTTGAATTGATTGATATAAAATTCAAACTTTCAGGTAATACCTTTGAAAACACAAGCAAGAAACTACAAAAAAGTTGCAGGTATTCTGAGGCAGAAGTTAGGGAATTCTGAAGCAAAGTTATTGTTATCAAACGGTGTGTACATGTTTAGTATCGGAAGCAATGATTATCTTAGCCCCTTCGTGACAGATTCTGATGTTCTTAAGTCATACTCTCATTCAGAATATGTTGCTATGGTTCTTCGTAATATGACTTCCATTATCAAGGTAAAAACTTTTTCCTTTTTTCTTTTTTTCCCTTTTCTACCCAGAAAACGTAAAAAGAGTCTTAAATGTAGAGTCTCCCAAAGGTTTTGTTTCTTAATCATCTTCACAGGTTAAGATATCACTACTAAATTTTGTTAACAAAATTGATAAGAAAAGACTTTTTTCTGTTACTTTTTTTTAAAATCTTAATTGATAGATAATTTTTTCGTAAATAATTATTTTTTATAAAATTATAAAATTTATAAGTATTTTTTATAAAATTTGTTACGAAAAATGTTTTATACAAAATATTTTACAAAAAAATTAGTAGCAATTTCTTGTAATTTTTTTTCACAATAAAATTTATAAGTATTTCCTAAAATAAAATTCAAAAGAAAATTGATAAAAAATATAAATTTTTTAATAATATATATGATCACAAAAATGAACTCATGAGCTCACAAAAATACACTGTTTTCATTTTTTAACATTTTTTATTATATACTTTTCCATCCTTAACGTTAACATTTAGTACTTATTTTTTATATATTTTCTAAATTTAGAAAAAAATAATTACTTTTCTTGAAATTGTAACAGAATTTATTAATTGTAGAGTTATTTTTTGTTTGGATAAACTTTTTAACTCAAATATTTAGTCACTTATATTCTCAAATATATTTTAGCATTTACGATATTTCTCTATCTCCATATTTTTCCCTATTTTATAAAACAATTATTTTGGTCAAAACAAGCTTTAAACTAGTCAAAATAATTAAAATGAAAACATACTTTATATAATTCAGTCAAGAATAAGAGACAACGTGACAAGTACGGCATTTGACTTTAACTTCCACACAATTATGACTATATTAAAGATATCCATAAAATTGACTTATTATAAAATATATATTTTAACAACCATTTTAGGGTTACTTCATATGAACACATGCAGCTTGAAGTTATGTCTAATTTCTCTTAAATCTGTTTTCTTAGCTTGTTTCCTTGCTATAAAATGTAGGGAAAAATCAAACTTTAATTTAAAAAAAATGTTTAATTTAATGAAAATAACTTATTTAAACTATGTTATAATTTTATTTTAATTATATTTCTCAAAATTCTTGATTAACACAAAATTACTTATCAAATTCATAATTGATTTTGTTAGATACTTTGTTTTTATTCCCAAATAATAGACTGCATGCAATTTAACCAAAGAAAAGAAAGGAAAAAGAGAAAAACATTTTTCCTCTGAGTGGGCCTGCAGTAGTACACGGACCACCGTCCATAAAGTAAAACCAACATTCAAATATGTTAGAAATGGTTAATCATAAGACTTTCCAAAGTCCTAAATGTGGCTTATAGGTAAAAAATAAAAAATAAAAAATAAAAAATTCATTTCCTGTCTTTTTCCTTCAACTTCCCTACAATTTAACCTGTGGTGTTAAACACAAGACAGAAAAGTACATTGGACCAAAAGTGTCACACTCAACAATCATATTTAAATGAAAAAACAATGTTTATTTTTTCTGCCGTCTTTGAATATAAATTTATATTATTACAAGCTATGTAACATTATATAAGAGTATAGGGTCTATTTTTTAAGTTTCTAAAAATTATATTTATATAGAATAAAAACTTATTTAAACTTGTAAATCTTAGGTTAAAAGTGGGTTTTTACACGTAAATCAATTATACAAAATAAATGGATGGTCCGTTAGGATAGACTCTAATATTATGTTAGAAATGAATTTTTAAGTCTAACTCAACCTTACAAAATCGTTTTGTAAAGTAAGGTTTACACTCTACTTATATATTATGAATTAATCTTATATCTAATTGATACGAGATTTCCAACATTTTATGAATTGTAACAATGAATTACATAATTATGACTATTATAATTATGTTTTACTATGATGTTTGTAGGGCATATACAAGAGAGGGGCTAGAAAATTTGTGTTCATGAACTTGCCACCCTTGGGTTGTGTTCCAGGCACTAGAATAATTGATGTGGAACAAAATGGTGAATGCCTGCAACAACTTTCAGACCTTTCAAGTTTACACAATAGAGTTCTACATCGGCTTCTCTTGCATCTGGCGAAGAAATTAAAGGGTTTCAAATTTGCACTCTACGATTTCAACACTGATCTCACTCAAATGATGAACCACCCCTTCAAATATGGTATGTCTTTAACGCTGGAACTTATAATTCTTAATCTAAAAGTGATTTTGCAAAACAATAATAAGAAATTGTGTGACTATATATGTGTAAGGTTTTTTAAAGCAAGACACCTTTTACGACAATTATAAATAATAGCGACCATATAAAGAATCAAATAATAACTTTTAATTCAAAACTTCATCGTAATAAGTCTGAGGTATATGATGCACATAATATCTGAATGAGATACTATACGTGTTTCAATATATTATGATACATTATATATACAAATTGAAAAATATACAATTGTTAAAAATATGATAAATATATTATTGTTATTGTACATATCTAAATTAAAAAATGTATTAAAATTGTTAATATAAAAAATTATAAATTATTGTCATTATAAAAATATTATTTTGCTTTATAAATTAGATATTTCATTTATAAATATCAGTAAAATATCTCATGAGTATTGGTAAAGTATCCATAAAGTATCGAACACGAGTATGTGTCAAACACAAATACGTGATCCAAATTGAAGTATAGATATATTTTAGGTTTGAGTTCTTCTAGTTTCGGTTAATAGGTCAAAATATATTCCAACAATATTTGTTATTTGTTGGGTCTGTTTAATTATTCATTACCGGATCGTTATCGAACTATCCATTAATTTATTGTGTGAACGATGCAGGTTTGAAGGAAGGAAAATCAGCATGTTGTGGAAGTGGAAGATTGAGAGGAGAGTATAGCTGTGGAGGGAAGAGAGGGCAGAAGGAATTTGAATTGTGTAAGAAACCCAATGAATTTTTATTTTGGGACTCTTATCATCTCACAGAAAGTGCTTACAAAAACATAGCAGATCGAATGTGGGGTTTTACAAACAGCTCTTACAACATAGGACCTTACACTGTCACAGATTTCTTCCAGCTTCCATGATTTCTTTCATCGTTCATTGCTCTTCTTTCATTACAACATAGATAAAAAAAAAATCCTTATCGTATTATATCTTCATTGTATTAACAAAGTGTGTGCATATAAATTTGGTGTAATAAGGTTTATGTATGAAATTAATTGCATTGTCAAATGGTCGTAAAAAAATTGATGTCAAACAATCTTTTTTCATTATAGTTATTAGCATAATGACAGAAGACAAAGCAAAACATGAAATTTTAATGGGTAGAGAATAATCCTCTTTGGGCTGTAATTTCATTCTGCACCCCACACATTTTAAAATTCCAACTTTATCCGCTGGAGGAGGAAAAAGGACGTAAAGGGACGAAAATAAAGGTGAATTAGTCATTTCAAAATTTTATGGGAGTGTATGATAAAATGTATGGATGTGTAATTAGAAATGACTCTGTTTAGATCGTATCAATACAAGTTTGGCCCATATCACTACAGGTTGTAGAAAATAAAAATAAAAAATGATCGAGATTGAAAATAAATTAATGATAGATAGTTTAACTCCAATTTTAAGTGATTATATTGAGAGTTTAGCTCCAATTAAAAATTAACAAAATAAAAATAAAGTTTTATGTATCTATTTACAACTGCGGAAAATTTTATAAAATTTAAATATTTTTTAAATCATCAATATATAATTAAATACCTCATATATGTATTTGTTTTTATAATGATTTAAGTCACACACATAAACACGTACATGGAAACACAGGGAGAGAGACACACAATAATATACAATTTTTCACAAAAAAGTATTACTCATTAATTTGAACTCTATCCAAAATGATTATATTACAAAGAGTAATCTTACAGCAAAATAGAAAATCATTTTTTTTGTTAAATATATGATACAGTTAAATATTTGAATAATGTGAACAATTATTTATCATAAGTCACATCAAATAAATATAGAGTTATTGTATCCTACTTTCTTAGTAATTAGTTTTAACATATACAACATATCATTTAATATCACATATATTCAACGATCACATGTTATAACAAGTTATGTCAGTGACATAATCTCGCTTATATGAAATTTAACAATAAAATAAAATTGGTTTTTATCAACATTTTAATTTAATGGAAAAAATTTAACTTTGAAGGAAAAATTAAGATTTTTTAAAAAGTGAAGTCAGTAATATTATATTTTAAAGCAATAAAAATAATTTAATGAATCAGGTTCTCTACAGCTTTCTAAATGAAATCAATGAGTGGAAAATGATGAAAATGAAAGAAAAGAAAATAGAAATTGAGGTTGTTTGGAGTAAGTGAAAGAGGTTGAAAAGTTTGAGAGAAAAAATTATAAAAGTATATAAATTATTTGATGATAGATAATCTTTTAATTATTAAAATTGTAAAATTATAATTGGGCTGTAATAATTTGGGCATTGACCGGTGTTTAGGGTTTAGATAAGGGACTTCTCCCTCCACACCAACCACTCTTCTGTACTCAAAAAAGTTTAAAATTTTTACTTTCTCGTAATTATTTTTTCTCTCTCACTTGTACACTTCCAATTTTTTAATTTTTAATGAATGTCGACATCCACAGTAGTATTGAAATTTATGTCATTTGTGTTGTATATTCAACATCCGCTACCTTTTTTTTTTAATTTTTATATATAATTTTTTGGCTTTGATTCTTAATTTATTTGATGTAGTAATCATATTATAATATGTATAAATATTAATATAGCAGTTTGTTATTTTTTTTCAATTATTTGAATCTCATTTAATTTAAAAAAATTTAAAAATGATGTTAATGAAAAATTGTTTTGCGGATGTCGACTTTCATAATAGGATTTTACATTAACATCATTTTTAAATTTAATTAAATCAGATTCATATAATTCAAAAAAAATTAACAAACCACTATATTAATGTTTATACATTATAGTATGGTTACTGGATTAAATAGATCAACAATCAAACCAAAAAAATATATTTATCAAAATTTAGAAAATATGTTGCGTATGTTGAAGTATATGTTGAATACACAACATATAATTCAGATTCATATGTCGACATCCACAACACAAACTGACATATGTTGAATACTATTGCGGATGTCGACATCCGCAATAGGATTTTACATTAACATCATTTTTAATTTTTTTTAATTAAATCAGATTCATATAATTCAAAAAAAGATTAACAAACCACTATATTGATGTTTATACATATTATAATATGATTACCGGATTAAATGGATCAACAATCAAATTCGTTTTAATATCATTGTGAATATCGCAATACAAAATAAATGATATTATTATGATCAAAAGTTCTGACACTTGAGAGGATATTAAAAAAAAGGTTTGGAGGTGAAAAAAGAAACTCTATTAAATTAAGGTTTCTTCATCCACCTCCAACTTTTTCATAAGTCCACTGCTAAACTTTTGGGTTTGTAGTCACCAATTTTCGAAATACTTTAGTAGGAATTACGGTTTCTATTGTTGTGAGACTTGAGAGTAAGTTGCACGAGTTTAGATAAACACTTATAATTTTTTTAAAATATTATCCAATAATTGAACTTCATATTCTTATTAAATACATCACGTATGTAAAAATTTATACAATTTTCAAGTGATTTAGAAGTTTTCTGTAACATTCCAATACATACATTGGATTTTTTTTTTATCAAATATATAATACCGTTAATTAAATTTATGAATAATGTCAACAATTATTTGTTATAAGTCACATCAAACATTTATATCAAATGAATAAAAGTGGTTGTTTTTAAAGTACTTTAAGCTTTGATATAAAAAGCAACACCTCTTAAATTCGTGTATATGAAAATTTCTTATAATCTCGAATCATAAGGTGGTTTTTACATAATTTTGTATAGCCTTAAAAGATAAGATGGCCTCTACATTTCTAGCTTATGACTTTCATTTTCAACTTTACATAACATTTATTAACACTTCTTTAATATTGATATCCTTATTTGACTACATTTTAAATATCTTAATTATTTCTTAACTTAATAGTTACACTATATTTTAGTAGTAGCCTCCGGTTAACTATTGAGATATATATAAAATTTAATTTAATATCAAATATATTAACAGATAATAATAAAATTATATTAATAAAAATAAAGTAAAATAAGTGAAAAGAATATGAAAAATAACTACCAATGAATAAATAGAGAAGAAAAGAAAAAGATAAAAGATAAACAACTTTATAAAAAACATGTAAAAACAACGTTTGAAAATTTAACAAATAATTCTATTATATATGGTAAATTTTGAATTATGAAATATGGACGCAAAATAAAAAAATCATATTTTATATGTTTATAACAATATATAAAAAAGATACATAGTTTATATTTTGATATTTCTGTTTAACTCTTAATTATTAATTTTAAAATTAATTTATTTTATAAATAATTTATTTTTAACTATTTTTTAAAAACCTCTTTTATTTTTTATGATATATTCAAAACTTCTTTTTTATACATATTTTATTTTTCAAATTTTATATTTAAAATCTGTTTTAATAATTAATTATATATTTCTTATTTATCTTAACTAAAATTTTTATGAAAATTAAAAAAATCGAACAAACAATCACCGTCGGTATATTCTCTAGTAATTATATATATTATTATTGTTTATATTTATTTTAAGTTAATGCTGCAATAAATATGATTTAGTTGACTTTTCACTGGTCCAAAACTTTTGTACTTGAAACCACCACTATATTTCAGTGCTCACTTTAATAAATTATTATTTATTTTAACTACTATTTGTTTTCTTTTCTTTTTTTTAATGTTTCTGTCATAAAACTTAATGAAGTGAGTTAAGAAAGGTAATTTTTTATTTTATTGTATACTAAAATTTTGAAATATTTAATACTTTATTCTAGATTTCTAAATTTTGAAATAATTTTATTGTTTGAAGTTTTGGAAATGGAAACTAATTAATAATATGTATCTTTTTATATATTTTTTCTTAGTATAAAAAATTATTTTCAATATTTGATGTTTGCACGTGTTGTGGTGTGACTTGGGATAATCATACTATGTACACAAACAATTTATTACCTCTTTGTTTTTCCTTTTTTGTGGTGTGAAATGAGAGTTAAAAGAAGTAAATGATTAATGGATTCTCTTCACAATATAAATATTTTTCATATGAACTATTTTATGTAAGTAGTTGGAATAGTGAATCTATTACATGGCCAGTTCAAGGTTCTTTCTCATGTTGGTTCTCTTCCTGTTATCCTTTATTTTCAACATTCATCACTCTCATTCTCAAAACAAAACATGTCTGTCAGAAAACCAGAAACCCCTATTTGTATTTGGAGATTCTCTATTTGATTCTGGAAACAATAACTACATTAAAACCACCACATTTTTCCAAGGCAACTACCACCCTTATGGAAAAACTTTCTTCAAGTATCCCAGTGGAAGAATTTCTGATGGACGTGTAATTTCAGATTTTATTGGTATCTTTTCTTACAATGTTCTTTTATTTGATTTTATGAGACAAAGTGAAGCTCTTATTAGGTTAACTTTTTTTTATATCTTAATTTGGTGAGTCTATGCAAATGTTTTTCAGCTGAATATGCAGACTTGCCATTTAGTCCTCCGGTATACTTTAATGGAAACCTTCGTCAATACAGTTATGGGGTGAACTTTGCATCTTCTGGAGCCGGAGCTTTGCCTGAAACTAATCAAGGATTGGTACACTTCCTTTTCGCAATATTCGACAGGATTAAGTCTGTTTTCGGTCCTTAAACTTACATGCGAAATTAGAGTTTACCTCTGGAAAACTTTGATATATTTTGATCATAAAACTTAAAAAACAAATGAGTATAGTTCGTTTAATGAGTATAGTTCGTTTAATCTAATGACGTAAAATTTTTTGGGCTTGTTGAATGAGTTTCTTGATGAGATTTGAATTGGAACGTATCAAAATAATGCAAACAACTCAAACGTCATCTTAAAACGTGTTTATTGTATTAGGAAAATTTAAGGGTTAAGTATGTTCTTGGTCCTTTAACTTTTAGTGAATTTTGAAATTAGTCCATTTTGAAACTTTGGACCAATTTAGTCATTCATCTTTCGAAATACGTGAATTTAGTCATTTTAATCAAATTTCAGAATTGTATTTGAGTTGTTTATACTATTTGACATATTTTTGTTTTAATGTTAATTCAAATATTATAATATTATTATGAAACGCGCTTGAAATGTCAAATAAACTTAACAAAATTTTATTAAAATGACTAAATCCATGTTTTTCGAGAAATGAAAGACTAAATTGGTCTAAAGTTTCGAAATAAACTAATTTTAAAATTCACTGAAAGGTAAATGACCAAAAACATATTTAACCCAAAATTTGATACAGTTGAATTAAAGAACTATATTGGTTTATTTTTAAAGTTTGAAGTCCAAAACGTATCAAAGTTTTAAAGGGACAATTTCAGTTTTGTGTCGAAAGTTTAAAAACTAGAAACATATCTAACTTTTTTCTAAATTATTCATTAAAGAATCAAGCATTGCAAGATGTTTTTATAGAACATCTTCATCTCATCTTCTCTATCTAAATACATTGCTATTACTTGGATGTTATAGGTGATTGACCTGAAAACTCAAGGATTGTACTTCAAAAGAGTTAGCAAGCAATTGAGGCAGAAACATGGAGAAGACAGAGCCAAGAAATTGTTTTCCACAGCTGTTTATATTTTTTCCGTTGGAGGCAATGACTATGCATCCCCTTTCTATACAAACCCCATTAATGCCACTGTCGTCCTTCCATACCCTCCACAAAATTTTGTAGATTTCGTCACTCACAACATTACAACAGTGATCAAAGTAGAATCTAACCTTTGGGCGAATCATTGCACTAAAATTTCTCTCTCTCGATTGTTCTTCGTTCCCGTATCTGTTTGTAATTCTAAGAAATGATTTTTTGTGCAGGAGATTTACAATGAAGGTGGAAGAAAATTTGGGTTTTTAAATGTTGCTCCACTGACTTGTTCTCCGTTTCTAAGGACACTCGCGAGTGGAACATCCATAGAAGCATGTCTCAAAGCACAAGGCTCTGCTCTTGCAAGACTACACAATGATGCTCTTCCCAAATCACTTCGAAAGCTAGAAAGACAACTAAAGGGATTCAAATACTCAGTTTTTAACTTCTATGATGTGCTTCTGGAATTGATCAAGTACCCTTCAAAATATGGTACATACATACATGCCCTGAATTTTAGAAAAAGAAGCAAACTTCATATTTATTGCAGTGTGTGTGACATTGTTTTGTATTGTTTTCTGCTGCTGGTAAGGTTTCAAAGAGGGGAGTGTGGCTTGTTGTGGAGGTGGACCTTACAGAGGAGATTATAGCTGTGGAGGGAAAAGGGGTATTCAAGAATATGAATTATGCAACAATGTTGATGAGTATGTGTTCTTTGATTCTCCCCATCCATCGGAGAGAGCTGCTCAACATTTCGCTCAGCTAATGTGGAATGGTAACCAAGATGTGATTGAGTCTTACAATCTGAAGCAGTTGTTCCATCTTTAATATATAGTTAGATAAATTTAGTCCTTTGCAGGATAAAACACAAATAATTGTTGGATGCAGCATGATTGAATAGAATATATATATATATATATATATATATATATATATATATATATGTGTGTGTGTGTGGTTATTGTAAAAGTATAATAAAAGTCAACTCTTTAGAGAATCAGTTCTACCTAAGGATAAAACATGGAATGACATTTTCTGAATGTACTTTTCATTTATGAAACAAGCTTGGTTCTCTTTGATATCAAAATGAAAACACCACTGTGATGAATATTCAAACACGCATTTAGGAGAGATGTGGTTGTTTGCGAATTTATATGATTCAATTTTTCTAAAAGAAAATTTAATTTAATTAGAATTTGTAAAGTTAATTTTGCGTGAAGCTGAATTCATAGAACTAATTTTGAATTAAATAATTTATGTTAAATGAAGGACTATAAAGAAAAACAACCCAAAATTTAGCTGAAGAAAACTTATTCTTCGTTTTGTAACAGGAGTAAAGTATTGACGAGTAGAAAACAAAAATGAATAACAAGAACACTTGCAAGTTGGCTACCATCTATGCACCGATGATGGAACAAATTTTATGTCATTGTTGAAACAAAAATATTATTATGTTGTTTTAAGAAAATCACAAGAACGACAAGAGTTATAACTTAAGTTTTTACATTATCATTAATTTAATTATGTAAAAATTTATAAAAAAAACAATCAATTTATAATGTAAAACTTTGTTTGATCTTATGCATCTAAATTTGAATGAAGAAAAAAATAGTAGTAAACAATGGAATGGACCTTCTTTTTCTATTAAGTTTCATTCTTGTTTAGAGAAATGAAACCCGGAGACATTTGTTCGGTTTACTTCCTCTATCTTCATACAAGATTTTAAAGGGAAATTAGAAACACTTGGACAAACAAGTTTTCATTTGTTCTTGCACTAATTTCGGGAATTTGACGCCAAATAACATTATAACTTAAATCATTTTTTCAACAAAAAAAAAAAGTATCTAAATATAAATTATTTCACTTCAAACACACGTGTTCTGCATATACGATTGCTAGGTCCAAAAGTAAGTTTCGTTTTGGTTGGGACTTGGGGAAATAAGTTATTCACTTTGTAGAATCACTTTTCAATTAAAGACTGTATTCTTTCAACTTCAACTAAAATTCATTTTACAAAATTAAGATGATTCAAATCAAATTTCCAAGCACTTGATACAAACGCTCTTAAAAGACAAGAATAAGCTAGTAGAAGATTTATTTATTTACCACTTATTTTTATAGTTCCTCACTGCTGCTAACGTGAAAATCTTGAATCCAAAAGTAGTCCTTTTAAAAAGTAAACATTTCTTCATTTGGCCTAATAGCCGATTGCAACATTCCCTCTACTAAAACATAGCAGAGCTTTATAGGGAACAGAAAAACACTTTCTATCTCGTTAGTCTCAGCACGGTGAAGCAAACAACATAACCACAAAAAAGGTATATGAACTATTGACTAGAAATGGCGCCAGATAAGATAAGAACTTACTCTCACCAGTTCACAAACTGATTAAATCACCGGAAGAGAA
>Ga0214544_1008523_pt1 | contig 16977 bp, 5 predicted proteins | sample CNSS3metaG_FD_160074 | JGI IMG/M metagenome (GOLD analysis project Ga0214544, IMG submission 160074) | Root nodule microbial communities from cowpea collected in UCLA plant growth center, Los Angeles, California, USA - CNSS3 | ecosystem: Host-associated > Plants > Roots > Nodule | place: USA...
TTCATTCATAAGTCCAAACACCCAAGCATATTCACGTACATCATATTTAGGACGAATAATTTAGACAATATATGCATCAAATCATCAAAACAGTCATGAAGACAGTGCCCTCACTCACCACTGCACTAACCTCGCCCAAGCTAGGGACCTCGCTCAGGCGAGGTGCTTGCCTCGCTCAAAATCGTGGGTTCTCGCCTAGGCGATACATGCAACAGTGGCCCCTGGGAGAATTCACGAGCTCTCGCTCAAGCGAGGCCTTCTCGCCTGAGCGAGACAGTGCGTCGCTCAAAACGTGACTGGCCGCCTAGGCGAGCGCTCGAGGCAGAATCTTGGGCGAGCTTCTGCTATTCTCGCCTAGGCGAGACGAGCTCGCCTAGGCGAGAATACCAGTTCTCCCCCACTGTTCCGCGCATGCAACCCAGAACAAACAAACCAAACATCATACTTTTGATTTCCACACAAGCACAAACATTTTCCAACTCATTTTATGCAACAATAGAAGGGAAAACAAGCACCCACAACGAAAGACGAAGAAAACTAGCTTCCCTTACCTTGCTTAGATGCTAACAGCACGACACTGACCCGCAACAGAAATACCACGGCTCCAAGAACTATATTAGAGAGCTGGAAATAGAAGGGGTTTTTGCTAACTTGGAGACGTAAGGATGGTGTGCCCTAGCAGAGCACCTTGCTTGAGATGAAGGGAGGGAACAGAAGCTGGTTTCTGAAAATGGAACAGAATGAAGGAGTTAGGGGTTGGCAAGGGTATTGGGTCCCCTTATTGGGCCGGCCTTAGGCCCACGAATGGCTAGGCCCAAAAACTCAGCTGAAAAGGAGAAAAAGAGGGCTTACAACATGTCACTTTGTGTTTGTGTTGTTTCCTTTAGTTCATTTAGTCTCTATATTTGTTATTTTTGTTCAATTCAATTCATATATTTGTTATTTTTGTTCAATTTAGTCTTAATTTTGGTTAAAATGAAGTAATTTTAATTGAGACCAAATTTAATTTTTTTTTATAAATATTATATTAATATATTTATTTCAAATTAAATTTTTATTAATTATTTTTAAATTTAATTATAAATTACTAGAATCAATTGTTAAATAGAATACAATTATTTAAAATATTATTACAATATAATTATTAAATATTTTTTTCTAATAATTATATTCTAAAATACTAATATTTTTAAATTTGACATTTAAATAAAAATATTTTAGATTTTAATTTCTAAAACACAACAAAAATATTAATTGTTTTAGATTTAAATGTCAATTTCAGAAATATTAGTATATTTTTCTAAAATATTTAATAATTTTATATTCCAATAATATTTTAAATAATTATTTTCTATTTAACAATTGAATCGAAGAATTATATTCAATTTATAATTAAATCTAATAATTTATAATTGAATTTTAAAATTAATTAATTAAAATTTCAGTTTTAATCAAAATATTAGAGTAATATTTAAAAAAAATTAAATTTAGTCAGACAAAATTGCTCTATTTCAGAAAAAAAAAACTAGAATTAAATTGAACAAAAATAATGAATATAAAGACTGAAATGAACAAAAATAACGAATATAGGAATTAAATTGAACAAAAAAAAAACACAACCCCAACCTGATACATGACACTAACATTGACATGTGGCATAATGGTGGTGACTTAACACGTGAATCATTTTTTAAAAATTTAAATTTAAAAAAAATTAAAAAATTAAAAAAAATTAATTTTTTTAAAAAAAACAAGAGTTAATACTTAACATACACTTTTCACACTAACGTTCACTATTTAAGCATAGTTAGAAAAATGACCAAATTTTGATCAAAAGACGAAAATTAGGACCTAATTGAACACTGAACCAAAATCATGACCAAATTGAACTAAAACGATGAAAATAGGGACCAAATATGTATTTAAGCCTTTAAAAAAAAGTGATGGACATTTAGGTAAATACCTATCTTTCTCTCTTCATCTCTTTATTTCATACTAGAATGAAAATATTCTATTCCTTCTCAAATTCATCTACACAAATCAACAATAATTCTTATAAACAAACGCATTTTGCACACCCTCATTCATTTCTCTAATCCTCTCATCAAACAATAAATACTAAAACAAAATAGCATTAAAGATTTCAAATTCATCAAATAAATAAATTAGGACTTAATTGAATACTGAACTATAATGAGGACTAAATCGAGCAAAAGTGATGAAAATAAGGACCAAATGTGTATTTAAGCCTTTAAAAAAAGTGAAGGACATTTAGGTAAACACATATCTTTCTCTCTTCATCTCTTTATTCATACTAGAATGAAAATATTCTATTCCTTCGCAAATCCATCTACACAAATCAATAATAATTCTTATAAACAAATGTGTTTTGTCCATCCTTATTCATTTCTCTAATCCTCTCATCAAACAATAAATACTAAAAAACAAACACAACATAAAAGATTTCAAATTCAGCAAATAAATAAATTAGGACCTAATTGAATACTGAACTAAAATGAGGACCAAATCGAACAAAGCAAATAGGGGCCAAATGTGTATTTAAGCCTTTAAAAAAAAGTGAAAGGCATTTAGGTAAACACCTATCTTTCTGTCTTCATCTCCCTATTCATATCAGAATAAAAAATATTCTATTCCTTCTCAAATTCATCTACACAAATCAACAATAATTCTTATGAACAAACGCGTTGTGTCCATCCTCATTCATTTCTCTAATTCTCTCATCAAGAAGTAAATACTAATAACCAAACATAGCATAAAAGATTTCAAATTCATCAAATAAAGAAATTAGGACCTAATTAAACACTGAACCAAAATGAGGATCAAATTAAATAAAAACGACACAAACAAAAATAAATATGTATTTAAACCTTAAAAAAAGTGATAGGCATTTAGGTAAACGTTTATATTTCTCTCTTCATCTCTTTATTCATATAAAGATGAAAATGTTTTATTCCTTCTCAAATTCATCCACATGAATCAACAATAATTTTCAACAACAAACGTAATTCTCATCTCTTTATTCTGTCCATCTTATTCATTTCTCTAGTCCTTCCATCAAACCGTAAATACTAAAAACAAACATAAAAAAAATTCAAATTCATCGAATAAATAAATTATTCTTTTAATTCCAAAAATTTAAAAAAGAAAATGGTAGAAATGGAGCCTGTGAGCTGTGAAGACAATGACTTTTATACATTCCTTTTTGCCATTCAATTACTATGGTCCCACTTTCTTGTCGGGACTTTGGTTTCAACCCTGCATGCCCTTCTGACTTCTGTAATCTGCCTCTTCTCATCTTCTTCTAATCCCAAAAGCCTCCAAAAACCCTTTATTCTTCCAAAGATGCTGATCATTAATTATTTACTTATATAAATTGTATAGCTTAGATTCATAACTTGAATCTAGTATTAAACTTTGAGCAACATATTTATGTATTTTTATTTTCTCTTGGAAACAACTTCTACAATTAGTTTGAAAGATTAATACAGAACTTTTTTATGTTTTAATATAATAAAGATTTTTACACGAATGATTAACCATCTCAGAAGATTATAGACATTATTGTGCTTGCATTGAAGCAAGAGAAGGAAGACAGAACTTGCCGTTGTCTTTCTTGCATGTTATTCACTCACTTTCGCTACCAACCATGATTGCATGTTAGCCACGTGTATTGCTAAGACAGTGATAATGGTGTCACGTGCCTAGTAAATTAGGTTTAGAATTATTCTTAGCATATGAATTATCGAAAGATGGACAAAAAAATTACGTTGGATACGCAACCAATGATCCAATGATCTTTTGTTTCTTTTCTCTGCCATTGCGATAGAGTTCGATGAATATTACTGGCTCAGTCTGATGAATTTGAAAGTAGATTGAACTTTTCTTTTGAATTGATATTCGAGGTAAAATATTCACCAAAATTACCTAGCATTAATCTCAGTAAAAAAAAAAAAACTTTAACAAAGAAGAACAAAGTTTCATTTTTAGAAAACTCAAATTACGTGATATATACAAATTAGTTTCATTTGAATCAGTCACACGATAACGATTGTATTACAAGCTAATAATATTTTATAAGAAATATTCAAAATATACAAATGTTAAGATAATCAGTAATATCTTCTTTATTTAGCAATTTTGAAAAGTTATTTTAACATATTGTGATACAATTTAACTTTATAAAATATAGAAAATGATACTTAGGGTGTGGTGGTGGTTTCAAACACACTTATTTTGTTACCCTTGAAACATAGAACCTTCACATATGTTGAGCTTACCTTTTAATTCAAATCCTCATATTATTTGCATGTTTTATGTCTTAGTCATAAATACTATGTTTTCAGTTAACCATTCATTTTAATATACAACAACCTTACATAAGTGTCATGTACCAATACTCATTAAGGGAGTTAATAAGTTAACAATACTGATAAAGAAAGAGGTTGTTTATTAAAAACTATAGACTTAAAGAAACAACGGAATTATTATAGATTAAATTTGTATAATTGTAGAAATTAAATGAATAATGTTTTTGTGTAAAATTTTAATTTTGTTAAAAATTTGACAAGACTTTGTTAATTAATTTGGGTATGCAAGGAGAGAGTGACAAGTGGGAGGGAGATATAATAAGTGTGTAAGAATGGAAATTGAAAAGTTAGGATGAAAGTTTGAAGTTAGATTGAAGAGTACGCAGTGTGATTAAAACAGGGGTAAAAGGGATCACGAGAAGCTTGGCTTTCTTTTCAAAATTTTATTCCAAAGACTTGGCTTTGAATATTGCTTCATTCAAATGGCAACTTGGTGTTCACTTTCTTATTCAACCCACCATACAGGGTTTTTTGTTAGATTATTTAGTTTTTCTATTTTTCAAAATTTTCACCTTTTTATTTAGATTGAGTATTTATATTATGGGTGTTTGATTCATAACTTCATCATATGGTTATTTATCATAATTAGCCATCAAATAGTATTATACTAAAAGATATATAGTATTATTTTAATAATACTTGTATAATTAATTATATGTTTTTGTTATTAGATTTTTATTTCATAGGTCTTAAAACTTATAAATACATGTATGATCACAAAAAATAATGATATTCAAATGGTCATATAAAAGAGAAGTGTCACAAAATAAACGTTAAAGACCTATTCTACTATGTTCAATAGTTTGTATGAACAAAGTCATGAAGAAACTTCAAATTTCAGGACAAACAATATACTTTTAATCCAATAAAAAGTTGTAAAAAGTGTTCTCTTCATAATATTAAAACAAAACAACTTGTCTTGAACTCATCAGAAAAATAAATTAATACAGGAAAAGTGCAAATTTAGAAGTCTTAAAAGCTACACTTACATTTCCAAAGTCTTGTAAAAAAAAGAGAATAAGCAATTTATGGTTTTGGCGCCTGCATGGTGGAAAGTTGATAATATATTTTGAAAGTAATAAGAAAATGAAAAAAATGGAGGGAGAGAGAGTGGGAAAGAGAAAATCCACTTGGTGTGTTGAAAATAGGATGTTTCGCTTTCTGGTCCCAATGAGTAAATCTTGTTTATATCTTGGATGAATTAATAATTGAATATGTGCATGTATGTCAGAGATCATTCAAAATGCAAACTAATCAAGAGAAACTAGATAGACATGTAACAACCTTGTGATTTCATTAAATTCTGGCTGCTGGTTTTCTCTTCTTAACTTTCAAAATCTTTCTTAGCTTCTTCAACATCCTAACAACACCTCTATGGTTAAGTAATGCTTTCTGTTTCATCAACATCCACACTAATTGGTGATTTACCAATTCTAGTAGTAACATAATTGGATGAATGTTGAGTGTGTGAGGAAGCAAGTGTAGTAAACCCTAACAGCTACCACCCTCTCTTGCACATGTTAAATCACGTTTTAACCAAAGTTGGGGACATGTGGGTTTGTCCACCTTACGTTTCAACCAGATACAACGTAAATTTAACCATCACGGAGATCTTTGTCACATTTTTTCCTTCGCTATGTTTTATTTACTTTAAAAGTTAAATAAATATTTTTTGGATAGTAAAATATATGGAGTGATAATGTTTCTCACTCTATTAATTTCTAAATAATTATTTTTCCATTCCTCGTTAGATTGTATGTTACTTAGGAAATTCAAAGATTAGTATAAACTACAAGTTCAATAAAACAAGGGTATTTATACAAGGAACACATACTCAATTAAACCATTTTAAACACAATAATGGAAATGATTAAGAATATAGATACTTCTTAGTATGAGTTTGTAACAATTCCTAAAGTTATAAATACAAGGATTGAGTTATGTGTTTATGAAAAAAAAAATTCAATAGAGGTTGTAACTAATGAAATGATTATGATGAGATATAATTTTTATTATACTTGTGTGATGATTCTTTAAAACAGAAATATAAATGTTGTAAAGATTAGGAAAAGATATGACTCACTATGACTTGTAGTGTAATGATTAGGAAGAAACAAACTCTTCCTCATATTTATTACGTGTGTTTAATTATAAATCAATACAAGGATTGTAATGATTATAAAGGGACATGACTCATATACGAGAGTTTTATTATAATAACTATAGAGAAACAAACTTTTATGTAATTGTTAAAGATACATAGTAATTAATTTCTCAAAAAGTAGGAATAAGGATAAGTTGTAACTGAAATATGAGTAAAGGACACGCATAAACATCTTTTATGAATAACCGTTATATCTTGCAACAAAATAAAAAATTTAATAAATATTAAATAATAATAACTTAATTAATTAGAGTTACTTTCTAAACTTTTGACTAGAAAAAAATTAAACAGATATTTTCTAATTAAAAAATTCTACTCATCATATTATTTTTCTCTAAATTTCAAAAGAATTGTTACCCATTCTTATTTTTAATTTTGGGATTTGCCTCCTTTTGTAATTTCCTTAATATATAAATATTTAATTGAGTTATAAACATAATACTTAATTAATTGATTGGACAGTTTACTTTTAGGATTATTGAACATTTAAAAGCAATGCAAGTGTTTAAACTAAAAATTATATAAATATTAAAAGTTATTGATTAAAATTAAGATAATAAAAAATTAATGATTGATTATAGATTGTTTAAGTATTCAGCTAACTTACGAATTTGACCATATTTAATTTTACCAGAAAAATATTGATTTAGATTTAAGATATTGTGGAGCTGAATTCGACCTGACTTGCTGCTTATATTAAAGATGTTTAATTTGAGCAATGAGATTTTGCTTTTGAATTCCCAAAGAACATGTTCAAAACCATTTTTTTTTAAGTTTATTAGCTTGATCAAAACTAACTCATTATTGATTAGTTGATTTTATTAAAATTTAATTGATCAAATTCAAAACTCCACGGGTATTTAAATCGGGTTGGATAGCAAAATTAAATAAATTCAACACCGTTAATTAATTAATTAATTAATTAAAATATAATTCTAGGCAATAATCCTTCTTTTTTACATGTATAATAAATACTTTGTCCATTTTGAACTAATGATACGATTTTAGGATTTTTTTATGCAAATTTAAAAATATTTAACTTGCATAAATTATCCACTCTTGTTGTTTATAAATTTTTCTGTGCCATTCCAACTAATTTATGTATATTCATATAAACCATTTTTTTGCTAAAAAGAATAACATTTAGTTGCACTATAAATACCTTGTAAAACTCGAAATAATTAATATATTATTAAAAAGGCACATATATATGCGAACATAAATTTTTCTTTAAAGTTAAAACAAGGAAGTGCAAAGTCTTTGGACATTGTAAGTATTTGTTATTGATTATAATAAATTTAATCTAATTAAAGTTTATTTCAAAGAGAAATGTTTTAACCATCACTGTTCAATAGATATTACATGAATACAAAAACAGTGAGAAAACAACAAAAATGAATAATAGTAAGAAGGGTAACTTCTAAAAAACGTAAGCCTTTTGTTTTTATTTGTAATATACAAATGGCAATGTTTATGTAGATTTTGCTATTATAATTTTTTTACTTTAACTTTAGATCTTGTGGTATATCATCATAAAAACTTGAAATAAAGTAGTGATAAACCAAATTAAAAGTTTAGAAGAGTACATGATAAAAGGACATAATCAAAGGTTTTAGCTACAAATGTTGTTACACAAAACAAGGTTCTTTGCTGTGGCAATTATCATGAAACTTTAACAGAACACAGTTACCACTTCCTTCCTTAGGAACTCTACCATAACAGAAGACACATACAACACACTCTGATGCGATTACAAGAGTTAAAGCAAAGAGTTTTGAGTTTTCTCCAAATAAAAAAATCACGACACACACTCTCACACACATGGATAAACCACACCCTTTCAACCGTTTCCCTCTCCATTCATTTTCTCACCACAACAGACAAATATAAATTTCATTCGCAACACACACACACACACACACAACATAACCATTCTCACTCACTTTCCCACCTTCTTCTCCGTTCTCTCATCATCATCATCATGATGGAAGGCTACGCGCTTCCACCACCACCCGGTGAAGAGGACGCGCCACCGCCGTCATGGGGTAGGCCCAATTCACAAGAAGAGGACATTGCCATTGCCTTGGGTGCCCCTCTTTCCTTTAAATCCATGCTTCTACAACAACCTCAACCACAACCACAACCACAGCCACAGCCACCACAACTTGACCCTTACTTCAACTTCAACATGAACTCTGCTATTCCCATTCCCTTTGTTCCAACCATGGAATCTTTTCCCCCTCTGGACCCCTTCTCACCATCACTTTCATCATCTCCTTTCTTCAACAACAGCAGCAACACCAGCATGCCCTTTGACCCGGGCTTTGACATGGGCCTGGACAACGGGCTTCACTCTTCGTGCCCCCCTCTTTTCCCCCAGGTTCAGCCGGGCTTCGAGTTTGGAGAACTGGAAGCTCTGACTGCTGCTGCACCTGGGCATGTGCCGTTTATGGAGGGGGCGAAGGTGGAGAACCCTCTTGAGAGGGTGCAGCCGACCCTTTACCGGAAGCGGAGGGGAACGGCGGAGATTCCGGGGCTGGAGACGGTGAGGAGGAAGGGGAGGAAGTGGGAGGAGAGGGAGGCTGAGGAAGGGAGCAGTGCTGACGTGGATGGTTCTGGGTTGAATTATGAGTCTGATGAGAATGATAATGGAAATAATGGTTTGAAGGGAAGTGAGAATGGTGAAGATCACAAGGGGAAGAGAAAGGGGTTGCCTGCTAAAAATCTCATGGCGGAGAGGCGCCGCAGGAAGAAGCTCAATGATCGCTTGTACATGCTCAGGTCTGTTGTGCCCAAGATTAGCAAGGTATGAAAACCAAAATCCCAAAAGAATTAAACTTTTCATAAATGCTTCTTAATTGTTCTTGATTCTTGGTTTGTTTCAATGTTCATTTTGTTTTGCTTTGTTTTGGGGGTGACTGGTTTTATCATGCAAAAGTAGAAATGGCATAAATTTTGAAGCCTTTTTGGTGTTCTACTTTGCTAATCTGAGTAATTAAAGTTTACATTAGATCTTAATGCAAATTATTGAGGTGGAATTTTGATTTTGGTAGAAGAATTCTACCAAAAGAATCTAATTTTGGGGTTGTGCCTGAGGAGAAATATGAAAGTTGTTTTTCAAAGAATTGTTTGTGGAGAAAATTTTCTAAACATGACATTATTCTGAGGTTATCTATTTCCGGTTGTTGTCTCCTATACTGAGAAATGTCATTTTGTGACTTATGTTTGGTGGAGAATCTGGTGTGTGGTTGTGCATATTGATGACAGTTTTGAAGAATCTGTAGTTGATTCGTGTTAGGAGCATAGGAAAGGTGCATGCTGATGTTGTTGCATTTGTTTGCAGATGGATAGGGCTTCAATACTTGGGGATGCAATTGACTACCTGAAGGAGTTGCTGCAGCGGATTAATGATCTCCATAACGAGCTGGAGTCGACTCCGGCGGGCTCATCGATGCCGCCGTCGGCTTCTACAAGCTTTCAGCCTCTCACCCCCACCCTGCCAACTCTTCCCTGCAGGGTCAAGGAGGAACTGTATCCTGCCACCTTGCCAAGCCCCAAAAATCAAGCTGCAAAGGTAACTTTTTTGATGATTTAATTGCAGAATTGGTGATTGTACAAGATCGAAATTGCAGCTTGTTTTATGCTGAGCATGTGAACTATGCTGCAATTGAAACTTTTAGAAAGTTAACTTTGAAAAGTTTCAAAAAATTTTGAAGCTGAATGATGCATAGAAGTTTCTCAGTCACACATGTATAAGCTTCATTCTGGACTTTGAAACACACATATGCTTCAAACAGCAAGAATGAACTGAAATTTGAAACTAGGAGACTCTAAGGTGTAGTGATAGATCCTGGTATAAAAAGTGGTTGTGAAAGCAGAGAAAAATTGAGTAAATTGTTTTAAAGTGACTTTGGTGCTTGTGATATGATACATAGGTTGAAGTTAGAGCAAGAGAAGGGAGAGCTGTGAACATTCACATGTTTTGCACCCGCCGACCAGGCCTTTTGCTGTCTACCATGAGGGCTTTGGACAACCTCGGATTGGATGTACAGCAGGCTGTTATAAGCTGTTTCAACGGCTTTGCTTTGGATGTGTTTAAAGCTGAGGTATTAACTTACTTGTAGCACTAAGATCATTAACAATTTATGTTTGAGTTTCTGAGTTGCATATGATGTTTGAAGTTTTGGCTTTAATGTAATGTTTGCTGTTTTTTAGCAGCAATGCAGAGAAGGACAGGATGTGCTACCTGAGCAAATCAAAGCAGTGCTCATGGATTCAGCAGGGTTTGGCATGATGTGAAGAAAATGCTTGATGAGTTTTCCTTATAGAGCAACCAACCATAGTTGCTGTGGCTTGCAGTTTGTAAATGCAGTGCTTCTTCTACTCTGTAGAGGCTTTTCTGTTTTGGACAAGATCAAATAGGTAGCTGAATCTGTAGGTTGAGTTATCTTTCGTACTTTTTTCTTAATCGTTCTTTTCACAAAAGCCAACTTCTGCTGTTTACTTTATTTTCAACTCATGTAATAAATCGTTTTATTTCTTTTCTATTCTTTCCCAGTCTTGTGATTCTCGTCTTTTCATCTTCAATTTGGTGCAACTCAATGAGTCTTCAAAGGAGTTTTTTCAAGAGAATAGCGATGAAAATCATTCACTTTCTTCAAATATTTCAGTTTACGCTCTAGAATTAAACCAAATGAGTTATTTTGGCTTCAAATTCATGCTTGGACAAATTTCACCCTACCCATTTTTAGATAAAATTAGTTAATAGCTTTATTAATTACTTTGGCATGTTTTAATGGAATATTAGGAAAGTGACTCCATTTTATATATGTTCATATAGTTCACGTTTTGAGATTGTTAAATATAAAAAGAATAATGATTAGACTTTTATCGTGGAAAAAGAAAAGAGCAATTTTTGAGATGCTTTATTTTATTTAATTTTTTTTATTTTATCTTAGCGCAATATGCCTTTTTCCTTTGTTTAGGTCATAACTGGGCTTCAGTTACTTGATTGATTGAGATGATCTTGTTATTTATGAACAGCTTAAACAACGCTCTACACTTTTTATGAAGATATTGTTTTTTATTGTGGATATTAGAGGAAATTAGACTTAAGTTGTAATTGATGCTTTATCCTGCTACAGTTTCTGTTAAGTTGGTACACTAGCTAGTAACAATTATTTGCAGTATATCCAAATATTATTAAAAAATAACGAGAAAAAAGAAAAAAACAAAACAAAAGTATGCAACACTAAACCAGGCCTTTGTACGAGGCAATTGCTTCTTGCACCTCATTAATTTCTTCCTCCACCCCATATTTTTTAAAATTCTATTTCTAGGTTTATTTGCGAAAGGGCGACAATTTTGAATGGTATTTACTTAATAGAGACTGCTGCTTTTTAAGTATCACGTGATTTGAGTGAATCCACGTTAGACAATACGATTCTGAATAGGTGAAGTTGTTACTTCTAATACCGACTTCACTATATGTATGATAAGCTAAATTTGTCTTATTTAAAGTTGTACAAGATAGCACTACTTTAATTTTATTTTTTCTTTCAAATAGAGCTATGTAATGTTAAAAGTGAGTGAGTCTAACCCGATTTACTTTTTTTGTGAACCATAAACTTTACAATCCAGTTCAACTCACCATGTGTTAGAAGGTTAAGTGATTTGAATTACTAATCCATATAAAAATAAAAAAAATCTATTTTTTAATAATTTTCAAATATTTAAATTTGTAGAATGGAAACAATTTTATCATTTTTCGGATCTTGAAATTTGCAGGATCTCAAAGATATCAAGAAATGCAGATAAATACAATGAAATTAAGGTTTCTTTTTCTAGTTCAAAGATAAAAAATAGGTTTTACAAAAAAAAAGTGGGTTGTGGATTAAGTGAGCCTAACTCGACTCGAACCTACATAACTCGTGAATTAAGTGAAACCAACTTGTTTTTGTCCATAATCGAAAAAAATTTCAATTTTCAATCCAGTCCTGCTCAAACCTAGGGGTGGCAAAACAGTCCAGCCCGACCCGTTTTGGCCCGCTAAACTGGCGGGCCGAGTTACAATGGGCTGACGGGCTAAAAATTTCAACCCGACTCGTCCTTTTTTTGGCGGGCTGGCAGGCCTGGTCCATTTTGACATCCCTACTCAAACCCATGGTGAGTCGGGTTGGTTCACGATTTCTGACCCGTTTTAACATGTTTATCCTTCACGTTGTAAAGTATACCCAAGTCTACTTAAAATGTGTTTTCTTTCTTTGAAAGTGTTTTCTCTAAATTATATTGAAAGTTCTTAATCTTAGGGGGAGATTAAGAAGAATACTTGAAGAGGGTAAACTTGTGATACCTTGAAAGGTTGATACTCATGATACCTCAGAAGTTGTTACTCGTGGTACTTGAAAAAATTGATACTTGTGTTACCTGGGAGGTTGATTTCATTGTAATAAATATTATTTTATTAGTGGAATCTTTTATGTTTTGTGGTTAAGGAAGAATTGGACGTAACCCATCAATTTTAGATAAATCAGCACACATTATGTGGTTTTTATTTGATTTGTCTGTTGTTAAGTTTTTCGGTTCATGTTGGGAGAAAGGGGTCTGAGCTTTATTCAACACACACACCTCACCCCTTTTCAGAGCCATTTGCCCCAACAAATTTTAGCATTTTTTTATCCGTAATCTGATTTGATTGTGATTCTTGTTCACTTTTATGTTTCGAAATAGTTATTGTATTATTTTTATTCTTTGAAATTTTGGATGAATGATTCATTTTTCCTTTTGCTCGCAGTTACTTTTAGGATCCATTTAACAATTTTTTTTTTGTGTGTTTCTTTTTTTTTTTCTTAGTTTTTCTTTTGTTGGAAAGTGCAAAAGCTTCAAAGAAGGAGAGTTCGATAACACATATTTTGAACACACATTTATAGCTTTATTACATAATGATTTCACTTTCCATTTGCTTTATTTTCGATTTTTAGTTCACTTTCTTTCATTATTAATAAATTATGTTCATTTCATATAATTGTTTTAATTTTGTATTTTTAGCCCATCTAAACCTTTGCTTACTATTTTAGTCATAGCTTTCTTTATACATATTATTTTTTGTGTAATATTTGGTGTTGGACATTTATTAAAGCCTTATAATTGATTTTTTTTTTCTATTTGTTTGTATTAAACATTGTACATGTTTCTATTTTCTTGCAATCAGAGAGTTTTTGTAGTTTTTTAATAGGCTTACTAAATAGGCCTTAGTATATTTTGGATCCACAAATACAAGGTCCATGGTATATAAGGTTTAGTGTAATTCTTTTTGAATCATTTTCCTGAAGTGAGAATGTTCTTAGTTCTTCATTAAATCTTTTGTCCCATATCTTTAAGTCTCATTCAAAGTTGTAAATCCTCCTTTTCTCATTAATTTATCTTAATTTTTGAAGTTGTATTATTTTTATTTTCTCAATCGTTTAGTGAAAAATATCATAGATAATCGTATACAAGGTTAGTTTTTCATCATTTGGTAATTAGAGCTAGATCTTAAATTTTTTAAGTTAGTTTTAGGCTTTTTGTAACTTTTCCAAACTTTGTTGTTGTGGTATTCCACCACTTGCATGATATTTTTTTTTGCAAGTTGGTTGATTTTTAATTATATAATTTTGTTGTTGATTTGCTTCATTCATGTTACACAAGTATAGTTCTTGGTTATGGGATTGAATTGGTGATTCCAATCGATACGAATACCTCTATGACTTCTCGTGACATGAGAAATGAGTTTATTTAATCAAATATTGAATCAGTGCGTGGTAAAATTCATTGTGAGGTGGGTGATTATAAGGTGCATCAATCTTCCATGAGAGTGATGCATTTTATTTCCGACAAAGCTTACAAGGGGAGATTATAAGGCACATCAATCATGCACAAATAGTTTCAATGATTTCAGTTTGAATCTTCATTTTCTCATTTCAATGCAATATCTATGTGATTTCGGTGAGGTTTCATTTTCAACATTTTGGATTTGTTTTGGTGTTATTCTTTGAATTAGTAATTTAAGCTATTGCGATTCAATTTTGGTGATTCCAAAAACATGAAGTAAGTGGTGTTCATCGATTCAATTCAATAAACCAAAGTAGTGATGATTGACATGGTGGAGAAATAACCACACTATTGTAAGATTTACTTAGTTCTAGGAATAAGGCTTACTCAAAGAACATATAGCTTACTAATCGATCTAACCAAGTTATTTCAACTGTTTGAAAGTTGTTGTCAAAATATCATATGAAAACCCCTTCTAAACACATTATTGTCCTTAAGGATTGAACATAGAGTATTTCTCCTTTAATTCATTCTAGAACTCTCAAGTAGTGGGAGTTGATGCTTCCATTTAACTAAAACTTTAGCCAAAGTTACTCCCTTTTTTTTGACATTTAGCTTACCCACGATGTCTTATTATTCCTTACATGTGAAGGTATTTTTAGCTTGATATGGCAGGTTAGAAGGTGTCAATGTGCCTCCAACATGTTTTTTGAGTTGTGAAATGTGAAAGACATTGTGAATTGTGACTACATATGAAGGTGGTGTTATACCTCAATTCAACCAACCATCTGGACTAGTTCAGTGGAGAATCTACACACATACATCTAAAATAGGTTTCTAGACACCATTCACCTCCTTCATCTATTCATCCATTTGTAAATGATTGTTAGTTGAAAGTTGAATTTCAACCCCTTGAAAAAGCATAAAATCTTACCAAAATTGACATAACATAAGAATACAATATCTCTGTCACCAAAAATTTAATATGGACACCTAGGCAATTTAAGTATTTGATTCAATTTTCTGACATTATAAAGAAATTATGGAGATATGTTAGTGATATGAAATGATCAATCAATTTATCCACCATCACAAAAATAAATGTTTTCCAAAACGATACAATGACCCTGTTAAATTTATTGTAACGTGATATCAAATATTTATACACAGTAGAAAGTGATAATTTATAATACCAAAATAATTTTGTACAATGTTAATTATAGAAAAAAGTTATAGAGCTCACAAGAAAATGTGATTTTTGAGAAAAATAAATAAATAAATAAATGATATTTAAAAGTAGAGAACAATTTATAAGAAGAAATAAGAAAAGAGACGGGACTAAAAATTAAAAAATCGAAATTATGTTTGTCTCTAATGCATGAATGTGAAAAAGATCAAAATGTCTAAAAAGTTAACTTCCCGAATCTTGTGAAATATATGTTAATCAAGATTGTATGTCATTTTTAATTAAAAGTATCGTGCATTTAAAAGGAAAACAAACTAAAAGGAAAACAAACTAAAAGGAAGGCAACACCAATTTCATTCATGTGTCGATGAGGTGTTAAAGTTTCGTTTTAGCATTTTGCCCTTTCACATAATATTAATTAAGAGTAATATTTTACTTTAGATAACAATTAAATATGGATCTAGTAAACAAATTATTATACTCTATATTCAATTTAATTAATGATTTTTAAAGTACTAAATGCAAATATAAAAGTATAAGAGTTAACACAAACACATTCCATATGCCATACAAAGGGAAGAAGGAGTTCTTCGTATCATTTTACATATTCTGAAAGGAGTATTTCAATTAGAAAAGAGAAGATATATCTTTAGTATGAACTTCAAGTTAGGAAAAACAAAACTTTAAATGGGGGGAGTCTGTCAGACAACCCTGCAACCATCCCAGGTCGTGAACAACTGAGAACGATCCTCTACGGTGGAAGGTGAGTCCAGTCCAGAGACAAAGACCATCCTATACCGTTAATCACGCTCTGATCATAGAACTTAAGGATACAGAGGTACGAGCCTATAGAACAGATCCTGTTCAAGTAAGGTCGTGACCAAACCTGTGAGGTTTGTCTTTATAAACGCACCTTCTTTTCAAAAATCTTTCGATGTGGGACTATATTAGCGGTTGTCATTGTGAACACTTCCTGTCTAGCTAGTTTCTTGTTGCTTGTAATCTGAAGATGATGTTTGTGGTGGCAAGTGGGGTGCCCTTTTGATGAGTTTATTTATTTTGATTATGAGAAGTTCAAAGGAAAGATGTTAGAAGGTTTGGCCAAGAAAGATTTTGCATCAAGTGCCAAACATGGTGTTGTCTCTGGAGCTCATGGTGGTTCTTGGGGCCATGTGTGAAACAGTGTCTCTGAATACCAGAATCGTTAAATAAACACTTTAAAAGCTAGATTGTGAGAGAACTTCTGATTATTATGCATTACCAACAATAATAAACTTCAAACTAAAACTCACCGAAGGGAGAAAAAGAAAAAAAAATTTGGACCATTTCTCGATTTGTGCGTGTCATCCTTGCGCAGGGGCCATGCTAATCTTCTCTGTATCGTTCCAATTTTATCGGATGTCCCCGAAGGGACGAGCAAAGTTGCAGAC
>Ga0214544_1008524_pt1 | contig 16976 bp, 14 predicted proteins | sample CNSS3metaG_FD_160074 | JGI IMG/M metagenome (GOLD analysis project Ga0214544, IMG submission 160074) | Root nodule microbial communities from cowpea collected in UCLA plant growth center, Los Angeles, California, USA - CNSS3 | ecosystem: Host-associated > Plants > Roots > Nodule | place: USA...
TATATATAACTAAAAAGATAAAATTTTGGGGGGCAGGCCCCTCCCTGCCCCATGTAGATTCGCCATTGAAAGCTACTATGCCGACTAGTAATGATAAATATATTTATGTTTCTACGTGCCCAAACAAAATATTTTGTTTTCATGTACGACAAAAATGAATACATTTAAGACTTTTCTAAAGTTACATGTATGTTTGAACGTGGTATGATGTTGGGTTATATATATTTTTCATATATGATATGGTTATCGAGAGATTGTAGTTCCATATATATATATATATATATATATATATATATATATATATATATATTACGGGTTTTAGTTATAGATGACATTATTATTATCTATATACAAGACATTTGACACCATTTTTACTCCACAACCTTAACAGAATGATTTTATGTATTTTTATTCTTATATAGTGTTTAACTTTTTCTATTATATTCAATGTGAGACTTTTAACTCACATTTGGACTATTCTCGATAGATAAGAAATAAAATATCATGGAAAATGAAGAAAATCACTATAGTTCATATGGGTTGCTATTGGTGACCAGTTTCTGATCTGCTGCAACAGAAACTTCTATTCATATTAAATCACAATAATACAACAATAATAAAGTTTACATATTTTTTTATAATTTTATTATGAATATTATAATAACAGTTTTATTATTGTGATGAGATAAATTTTTTTTCTATAATTGAAAAAAATAGTCATACAGTCACAGTGTTTGTCACGACAGATTAAACTATATAAATATGGTTTAAGATCTGGAATTCTGTTATAGTAAAACCTTAGTTTATTATGTTTTTTAAGATGACTTGACTTTCGTACATGAGTTCAAGTCTTAGGTTATATAATATTTTTTATTATCTATCGAAAAAAATAGTATTTATGTTTCCACTAGATACACTTTATGTTTAAGAAAGCATGTTTGGACCTTAGATCCCGGTTGCCAACCAAAGATTCCTCTTCCATAATTTTTCTTTTAAATTGTTTTTTCAAATTTCAAACAAGTGACTTCTTTTGTTTTTTTTTTTGGGGGGGGGGAAGGGAATCTAAGAATCATGTAATAAAAATAAGGAAATTGAAAATGTTCTAATGTCTAAAACGTAGTGTAGAAAATTAAATAACGGATCAAAAATTATAAAAGTAAGTTAAAGAGAAAAATATTTGTTAGAATGTGAAGAATTCACCTTCAAAATAAAAGAAAAAAATATTATAGATCGTGCAAGGTTTATGTATTAAAAAAAGGATTTTATCATCTAAATATTTTTAAATAAGAGATAAATTAAATTTTTGTTTTATATTTATTGAAATTAGGGTCTATGTGTTAATACAACAGCCCTTAATTAATTTAATTTATCGCAATTACATACAATTGCTTAAATGGGAAATAAAATTCAATTTATCAGTATTGTTTGAATTTATTTTGATATTAATGAAGAATATTTGAATTGATAGATAATATTTGACTTTTTAAATCTTATCATTCTCATTGTGGGTTTTTCATTTTAAATTACAGAATATGTAAACGCAGAGAGAAAAGAGAAAGATTATAAGAATACATTCATTTTTAATTTTTCTAGCCAAAACCAACTACGCTACTAAGAACATTCATCTAATAGAACAACTTCTTGATATATTTTGATAGTAAAACATCTCACTCTTACCCAATTCATAATTGAGGTTTATTATAAATAATTGGTTGGTTAAACGTGCCTTAATGAGAAGTACTTTCCCTACTAAATCCTCCAACAACACCTTATTTGAGTTTTACATATCCTTTATTTACACAAACAGAAACAAACTATAAATCATCTTTCTCCTCATACATAACTTACGAAATTATTATAAGTTTTTTAAATGTTATAGTTAGTATTGAATACGTGTTATTTTGACATTAGATTAATTAGTGATCATAATTTTCGTTCTAACTCTTAAATTGTTGTGAGAAAAAATATTTAGACCAGGATGGTATAACCCTGGTTTAATAATGATATGATACAGGTATAAAACCCAAAATTTAAATTTTGATCTCTGAGTACGAAACAAGTATAATCAAGGAATCTGAGGATGGTATACACAAACGCGGCATGTTTTATAGCTGTTATATAGACATAGCATTAATTGCCTAAATGAATTAATTTCGATTTTTTATTTTTAATTATGATAGAAGCAACTTGTTATAAAAAATAATGCTCAATTTCCTAAAACTCAGTGTTCACACCATTTACATTTATTAATAGAAAGAGATTTATTATATCTTATTATTAGATCTATCATCTTTGTTTATGTTCCTTTATTTACGAATATGACCATCATATGGTTTTGTGTATAAATAGGTGAGATTAGAGTTTGGGTTCCTCACAACTAACTCACTACTCTCAAATATCAAGCATTGGTGAGAAATTGTTAGCAGTAACAATGAGTTCAATAGTGGAAAGGAAGAAGTTGATTAAGGGGAAGGTGGTGTTGGTACAGAAGAGTGTGGCTCAAACCATTAACAGTCCTCAGGGTCTTCTGACTACTGGCGCCAAGATAGTTTACAACTCACCCACTCTTGATATCACTAAGTCCGTGTCTTTCAAGTTGATTAGTTGTACCAAGTCCAAGTTAGAGAATCGTTAGTCTTCTCTCTTTCTCATTCTCATGTTTTTCTTTTCAGTTCAGTATACAAGTTTTCCTATTATCAATCTTTCAAAAATAGTTACGTTTATTCGATGACTTGAAATCAAATGATATTGTAAAAAAGTCTTTCTACATTCCTTAAACATGCACTATACTTTCTCATTTTTTTCTGGATTTTGATTTGTTTGCATTTTTGCAGCAAAAAGTTTTGGTGGAAAAGTTGGAAAGGATACCTATTTGGAGAATAATGTTTCTGTGGTACGAACTGTGCAAGAGATAAAACAGGAATTTGATATTTATTTTGAATGGGATCTTAATGAGATGGGAAGTCCAGGAGCATTTTATGTAACAAACCTAATGGATGAGGAGTTCTTCCTTGTGAGTGTGTCTCTTGAATATCCAATTAAACACGACTACCATCATAACAATATTAACTTTGACTGTAACTCCTGGGTTCACAACCGTAGTTGTTACAAAACGGATCGCATATTCTTCTTCAACATTGTAAGTCAAATGATCATTGTTGTTTCCATTCTTAATTTAATTGACAAATGTATATATACTTAGGAAAAAATACGTATCGCAGCCATTTGTTCCTTGTAGGACACCAGTGCAATTACAAGAGTACAGAGAAGAAGAGTTGAATAACTTAAGGGGAGATGGAACTGGAATGCGTCAGAAATGGGATAGGATTTATGATTATGATGTCTACAATGATCTAGGCTTTCTTCCCAGCGATGGACCTGAAGATCACCCAGTTCTTGGAGGCCTCAAATATCCCTACCCTCGTAGGGTTAGGACTGGGAGACAACTCATCCAGAATAACAAAAATGGTGACTTATACTTTATCATGGTCTAAAGAAATAAGAGTTTGAATTCTTGTCTTGATGATGCTTATAAAATTATGTACTGACAGGTGAAGAATACGAGGTACCAGCTGACGTTTATTATGTGCCAAGAGATGAAAATTTCAGCGACCAGAAGATTGCGGAATTCCTTCAATTATCAAAGACAGCTTTAGCTGGAAATCTCGGACCTTTGGTGCTATCTATGTATTTAAAGACAACATCAAATGAATTTAATGGCTTCGAAGAAGTGCTGAAAATGTACGAAGGTGGAGTTAATCTGCCTATATCTATCACTGGAAACACTCCTCCAAGTGCCCTTAACTTCCCAACTCCTGATGTAATCAAAGGTAGTAACTATTCTTCACTACTTCGGCATATATAACTATACTCTCCAAACCTTACACTCTCTGTCAATTTTATTTTCTTTGTTATGATTTTTTATAGAGAGCAAGTTTGCATGGATGACTGATGAAGAATTTGCAAGAGAGATGATTGCCGGTGTAAACCCTAATGTAATTCGGCTTCTTAAAGTAAGTGCAAATATTAATTTTACTGATGTTCAATTCTTCTGTTGTCATGGCCTTTCTTTCTGATTGCTTGACATCTTTATTAATGGCAGAATAAGGATGAGCTTGAATTGCCATGGATATCAACTTGCAACTGTCTTCAACGCATTACAGTAACAGAAGAAGACTTGGAGATTAACATGGATGGGATCAAAGTAGATGAGGTGATAATAATATACGCCAAGTAAATAGAAAACAATATATGATATAATAGAAATACAGAGTAGTTCAATATATCTTGTTTAAATTCTTCCTTAAATTTGTGGAACAGGCAATCAAGAATAGGAAATTGTTCGTATTGGATTACTATGAACCATTCATGACATATCTGACGAAGATAAACGACCTTCCTTCAACAGAGGCTTACGCCACCAGGACATTCTTGATCTTAAAAGAAGACGGCACATTGAAACCAATTGCTATTGAATTAAGCAAGCCATATATATGTCCATGTGGTCTTGAGCTTGTCGAGACCACAGTGGTGCTGCCTGCAGACAAAGGTGTTAAAAGTACAATTTGGCAATTGGCCAAAGCTCATGTTAATGTAAATGACACAAGCTATCATGAGCTCATAAGTCACTGGTATATATATATAACAACTCAATCTGTTAGAAACATACATATGCAAACATGTTTGTTTATGTTGTACGAAATTTAATGGTGTCTGTCTGTCACAGGTTACATACTCATGCAGTGACCGAGCCATTTGCCATATCAACACACAGGAATCTCAGTGTACTTCACCCGATTTACAAACTCCTTTATCCCCACTTCCGTGACACCTTCAACATAAACTCATTTGCTAGGAAGTCCCTGGTGAGTGCAGGTGGCATTATTGAACAAACATTTTTGCCTGGACCATATTCTATGGAGATGTCTGCCGCTGTATACAAGAAATGGGTTTTCGCTGAACAAGCATTACCGAACGATCTCATCAAAAGGTAAATTAACCTTTTTTAATTAAATTAGAAACAAGAATTAATATGTCCAAAAAATAATATTTTGTTTTGATTGATGGTTCAGAGGATTGGCGGTGAAGGATGTGAGTGCACCTCATGGGTTGAGGCTTGCGATAGAGGACTATCCTTATGCTGTTGATGGACTAGAAATATGGAATGCTATTAAGCTATGGGTACAAGACTACGTGGATCTGTATTATTCAGACGATGGGGCAGTTGAAGACGATTGGGAATTGCAAACATGGTGGGAGGAAGCTGTGGAGAAGGGTCACGGTGACTTAAGAGCACCATGGCCTGAACTTCATAGTTCTCAAGATCTGGTTGAGATTTGCACTACCATCATATGGGTTGCTTCAGCTCTTCATGCCGCTGTTAATTTTGGACAGTATTCTTATGGAGGTTATATCATGAACCGTCCTACACAAAGCCGGAGATGGATCCCAAAAGCAGGAACTGAAGAGTATGAAGAGGCGAAGAACAATCCTCAAGAAGCTTTTCTGAAAACAATTACTGCAAAGTACCACACCATTATTGATCTTTCAGTGATGGAGCTACTATCAACCCATTCTTCAGACGAGGTTTATCTTGGACAAAGGGACAGTCTCATTTGGACTGCTGATGAAGAAGCAAACGCTTTGTTTAAAAGATTTACAGATGACTTAGGAAAAATTGAGAATAACATCTATGACAGGAACAACAACAAAGGACTTAAAAATCGTACTGGACCGGTCCAAGTGCCCTACACTTTTCTTCTTCCCACCAGTAAACCGGGTTTGACTTCCAGAGGAATCCCTAACAGTATCTCTATCTAAACCCTCTTTCCTTTTGCTTTCTGCTTTTTACCTTTCAATAACCGCCGCATGTTACGTGCATGCCGCCTCATCACTGTGTGTGTTCTTGTTGAACTCACTCGCATTCTCTTTCATGTTGCTTCTGTACCCTAATAATAATAAATAAGCTCATTTTTCCTGTTATTCATGGCGGGAACATTTGGGCTTTCAGCTCTATCTGTTATTCAAGAATTATTATCATCAATGAATATTATGTTCTTAATCTCTATTACCACGGAAGTTTTAAGGAAGGTCCATGCTGAAACCCTATTATTTCATGTTCTTTTGCATGCTTAAAAGGTAGGAATCCTCATCATTCTTCTCACGTACGTCATTCATACGATTGTCATTTCATTCATTTTATTTTATATTAATATTATTTCAATTAGTTTTGACATGTTCATGGTCAACAAAATAATACAAGAGTCTTTACTAATATTAACTCATTTTGAATATTCAAGGTCTTGAACTAAAGCTTTTTCAATCAATCTATTTCATTTTACTTTATATTAAAATTATTTGACTAATGGAGATAGATAAGTTTTGCCAACAATCTCTAATAAATATAAATTATCAGTTCATAATTTATATTTTATGTATTGATAATTATCGGTGGACAACAAAATAACACTATTTATTTTATGATGACTAATGGGTGGAAAGTGGATTGAAACCCGATCGAACGATCCGGACAGCTATTTTTAACCCATTAGTCTAATTTGACTCGATCCACATAATCTATTAAATTAGAGGGTCGAATGCGGTTTAGTCTGCCTCTGACTTGTTGATCTGTTTTTATTTTATTTTTTAAAATTAAAAATAAATAAAATGATTAAATTTTTTATATTATATTTTCGTATAAATGCAAATATACAATACTATTCTAATTTAAATCATTAATATTTAAAAATTAAATTTTAATTATTAGTTATAATAAAGTAATTAACATGTAAATGTAATAATTATTTTAATTTATCTAATTAAAAATATTAATTGATTAATTAAAAGCTTAAAAAATATTTATATGATTAAATTTGCTTAAACTATTTATTTATAAATATATATACAAACAGAATTTATAAATAAAAATAAAAAAAAAAAGTTGTGAGCTAGTTCATCCGCCTATCATGTAATAAGACGGATTGTAATTTCTGACCTGTTTTAAAAAATGTTAGATTATATATTTTTTCATATATATGATTTATAGTAAATTCTAGTTTTAAATATATATGACATTAATCTTATACATTTAAGAATTTGACATCACTTTTATCCCAAAACTTTAAGATAATGATGTTATAAGTCTTTATTTTTATATAATGATTAACTTTTTTCTTTTCTATCAAATATGAAACTTTTACTCACATTTGGACTATTTCCAACACAAACCAATTCATATCAAGAACAAAACAACCCAAAATAGACTAAACTAGCTCACTTTGACACCCTAATTTACATCTATTTCTCTCTCTCACTTTTATTAGTACTATCTCCTCTTACATTAATTTTTAAAAAGTACAATTTGTTCAAAAAACTTTGGAAATAGTAAATATTTTTCATATTAAATCTCAAACGGTCAACTAAGAATAACTCACTACGATAATAATCTCAAACAAATAATATTTAAGCATATAATTAATAAATTTTAAAAACATAACTGGTTCAGCATATCAAATCGTACAAAAAAAATATATTAACAACATATTAAAAACATATAATTTTTTAAGAACTTGGCAGTGTAAAGTGCAAAGGCTAAGAATCGCAACAATGGAGGGAGGACTGTAGTAGTGCAAAACACGTTTTGGAAGTAGGGAAACAAGTACTACAACAATACTACCTGAATGCAAAACCTGAACACAAATGGCGGCATAAAATGTGTGCATTAGGAAGAAAATAACAAGCCTTAACAAATTAGAAAAAGAAGGAAGAGAGAACTAACCTCACGAGTGAGCCAGCGGCGGTGGAAATGGGACAAGGTGGAAACAGAGGAAGAATTGAGAGGACTGCAGCGGCGACGGAAATGGCGCCTCACAAGTGCGGCGATGACGGAAATTGCACCTCGCAAGTGCAACAACGTTGGAAATGGAACACAAATGGAGCAGCAAATGGTGAAAATAGTGAAAGATGGAGCAAAACGTGAGTTTACATCAACGAAGGAAAGGAGAAAGTGAGTTATATAACAGCGATGCAATAGGGTCCCTTGGCGGACATGTAAATTTTCAAAAATTAACCCTAATAGCAGAGCTACAGACTTCAGTTCTCTGCAAAACCAAAGAGTATACTCAAACACTCAAGTAAAACATTTTAAAAAAGCGTTGATATTTTTTAAATTTTTAACAAACTATAGACGCCGGAATTCTGGTCATGTCCCCGACATACTTTTTTCTTCTTTTCATATATAATTTTTTTGTATAAAATTTATGATCTATAAATTCAAATTGTATAATATGTATAAAAATTAATATTATGATTTGATAATTGTTTTTCATTTATTTGAGTATGTTTTCATTAAAAAAAAATTAAAAACGAGAGTAATTAAAAATGTATTGTGGACGTCAACATCTATAATACAATTTCAACGAATGTTAGGTTATGTTGAGAATATCGATATCCACAACATATTTTTTTTTCTTTTCATATGTATAATATTTATTATGGTCAGTACAAAATGTATAATATATATAAAGATTAATATAGTGGTTTGATAATTTTTTTTTTATTTATTTGAATATGTTTTCATTACAAAATTTAAGAAACAGTGGTAATTAAAAAATTATTGTAGATGTCTACATTCCTATTATGTTTTTTCTCTCTTTGTTACTTTTTTCTTTTTTACTGAAGGGCAAAGAGGAAATTAAAAGTATTTTTGGGATATAGGAGAAAAGGTAAGGGGTGTAAGAAGAAGCCCCCAAAATTAATCAGAAACCAAATTGAGACGACCAAAAGAGGGTTGGTCGGCCCACATTTTCCTACTTAAGAAAAACGTTTGTATGTTTCCACATGTTTTGTTTTAAATTTCTTACTTTTGTTACGAGTACTAAGTATGCACTATTTGACCGAAAAATCTAAGCAAGTTGTATCACTGCAAATCGAACATAAAACACCAAAAATGTTGCCATAAGTTATTTTAAACAGTAACAATATACAATAGATTCTGATAAAAAAAACCAAAAGAAGTGTCTACTCCACCGGGTTTCCCTCATTGGGAACCAACTGGGCCAATTCTTATCTTTTGACAATGACGTGAGAAGAATTATGAGGATTAAAACTTGATGGTGGTACGAAGATTAAGAACAATAACAATTTTTGAACAATCTTTAAACTTCAATTACTAATCACATGGCTTTTTTTTTTTGAATAAAATATATGATTAAAGAGAAAGAAGAAAGGAACAAAAATGAGTTAGATAAAATGTAAAACGATAATATTGATGATGATAATAACTCTTGAATAATACAACTGAAAGCCAAAATAACAAAGGTTCCCAGTTGTAAAAGGAAATTTGCTGATGAGCTTATTTATCAGGGTACAAAAGCTGCATGAAAGACAACGTGGCTTAAACAAAAACAAAAACAAACACAATGAGGCATGCACGTAACATGCGACTAATATTGAAAGGTAAAAGCAGCACAGAAAAGGAAGCCACGAAGCGTTTAGATAGAGACACTGTTAGGGATTCCTCTATAAGTAATCCCTGGACCACTGGTAGGAAGAAGCACAGTGTAGCGCAAATTGATTGGTCCAGTTCGATTTCTAAGTTCTTTCTTCTTGTTCCTATCCGAGATTTCTTCCTCGATTTTTTCCAGGTGTTCTGTAAATCTTTCAAACAATTCTTGTGCTCGTTGATGAGAAGTCCAATTTGGACTGTCCCTTCGTCCAAGATATACCTCGTCTGAAGCATGGGTTGATAGTAGCTCCATCACTGAAAGATCAATAATGGTCTGGTATTTTGGAGTAATTGTTTTCAAAAAAGCTTTTTGAGGATTCTTGGTCATCTCTTCATACTCTTGAGTTCCTGGTTCTGGGATCCATCTTCGACTTTGAGTAGGACGGTTAATGATATAACCTCCATAAGGATATTGTCCAAAATTAACAGCGGCGTGAAGAGCTGAAGCAATCCATATAATGGTAGTGCAAGTATCAACCAGCACTTTAGAACTCTCCATTTTAAGCCATTGTCCTTTTAAGTCACCGTGACCCTTCTCCACAACTTCCTTCCACCATTCTTGCAATTCGGTATCTTCTTTAACTGCATTATCGTCTGAATAATACAGAGCCACATAGTCTTGTACCCAGAGCTTAGTAGCATTCCATATTTGTAATCCATCAACAGCGTAAGGATAGTCCTCTATCACAAGCTTAAGGTCACCATTCCCATCCTCAAACGCCAAACCTCTAAATCAATCATAAGAAGGAAAAAAAAAAGTTATTTTGATAACAAGGCTATCTCAATTCTCGCTATCGGTATGATATTTTCCCATAGTTAATAGGGTTAATTTACCTTTTGATGAGATCCTTTGGTAAAGCTTGGTCAGTGAAAACCCAATTCTTGTATACAGCAGAAGACATCTCCATTGAATAGGGCCCTGGCAAAAACGTTTGCTCTATAATGCTACCCGCATTAACTAGGGATTTCCTAGCAAGTGCATTGATATTAATGGTGTCACGGAAGTGAGGATGCAGGAGTTTGTAAATGGGGTGAAGTACACTGAGATTCCTGTGTGTTGCTATTGCAAATGGCTCAATCACTGCATGAGTATTTAACCTGTGACAAACACGAGATAAAATTTCATACTGCATAGACTAAACATGTTTGCATATGTATGTGTGTAGGATGTAAAACATTATGGATCTTGCATATGTATGTTTGTGGTATTTAGAGTTGTTATATATATACCAGTGGCTTATGAGCTGATGGTAGTTGGTGTCATTTACAACAACATGAGCTTTGGCAAATAGCCAAATTGTACTTTCGACACCTCTTTCTGCAGGCAGCACCACTGTGGTCTCGACAAGCTGAAGACCACATGGACATATATATGGCTTGCTTAATTCAATAGCAAGTGGTTTCAGTGTGCCGTCATCTTTTAAGATCAAGAATGTCCTGGTGGCGTAAGCCTTTATTGAGGGAAGGTCGTTTATCTTCGTCAGATATGCCATGAATGTTTCGTAGTAATCCAATACGAACAATTTCCTATTCTTGATTGCCTGTTCCACAAATTTAATTTGAGTGATCAGTTTGATAATTTGATATACCTTTGAATCACAAACAACATCACATCGGGTGCCTCCATGCCGGAAAGAATAAATCCAAGTTCAAGTATAAAAAATACTGAACCAGTTTATACTTCTAAGATATCAAAATTGTGTTTTGTTTAGTACGTGTGTATTATTTACCTCATCTACTTTGACGTCATCCATGTTAGCCTCCAAGTCTTTTTTTGTTACTGTACTGGGTTGAGTACAGTTGCAAACTAGGTTGGCAGGCACAAAGAAATCCTCCTCCTGCCATTAATAAAGATATCCAATAATTAGAATGAAATTCAGCATATATAGATCTAACAATAAAATTAATGTTTTGCACTTACTTTAAGAAGCCGAATTACAACAGGGTTTACACCGGCAATCATCTCTCTTGCAAATTCTTCATCAGTCACCCATGCAAACTTGCTTTCTATACAAAATTATAACAAAAATAAAATAAAATTGGAAGTAGTTATGTCGGAGTTCCAAGTGAAGAATAGTTACTACCTTTGATTACGTCCGGAGTTGGGACGTTAAGGGCACTTGGAGGAGTAGCGTTTCCAGTGATAGATAGAGGCAGATTAACTCCACCTTCATACATTTTCAACACTTCTTCGAAGCCATTAAATTCATTTGACGTGCTCTTTAAATACAAAGATGTGAGCAAAGGTACGACTCTTCCACCTAAACCTTTCATTCCTATTTGAGTGAATTCTGTCCTCTTCCCCTGACTGAAATTTTCATCTCTTGGCACATAATAATCCTCGTCGTCTTGTTCCTCGTATTTGTCACCTGTCCAAACTTTTATTTGTCACGTCACTAGGCCTTTCTTTAGACACGTGATAAAATGTAACTCACCATTTTTGTTTTTGTAGATAGGTTTTCTCCCAGTCCTAACCCTACGAGGGTAGGGATAGTTTTCGTTGCCTCCAAGAACTGGGTGATCTTCTGCTCCATCGCCGTCAACAAAGCCCAGATCATTATAGAAATCATAATCATAAATCCTATCCCATTTCTCACGCTTTCCAGATCCATCTCCCCTTAAATTCTTCAACTCTTCTTTTCTGTACGTTTGTAATTGCACTGGTGTCTTACCGGGAAGATAGGGCTGCAATGCATATTTTTTCATAAGCACATACGTTTCTCACTTAAATTAAGAATGGAAACAACAACGATCATGATTTTACTTACAATGTTGGCGAAGAATATGCGTTTGTAAGACTTATGGTTGTGAACCCAGGAGTTACAGTCAAAGTGAATATGATTCTGGTCCTCTAGTTCAGTTATTTGTTGAGTTGGATATTCAAGAGTCATACTAACAAGGAAGAACTCATCATTCATTTCATTTTTTACGTAAAATGCTCCTGGAGTTCCCATATCTTTATCATCCCATTCAAAATAAACATCAAATTCCTCCTTTCTCTCTCCCAAGGTTCGTAACACAGAAACATTATTCTCCAAATGGGTTTCCTTTCCAACTTTTCCAGCCGGATTGCTTGCTGCAAAATGCAAACAAATCAAAATTCAAAAATAACGAGAAAACAGTACAAGTTCAAGGAGTGCAGAGATTTCGAATCATCATATATGATATAAACTACTGGTTTTGATAATAAATAATTTTTTAAACATTGATTATAGAAAAAGTAAAGTTTCACGAGAAGCAAGACTAACGATTCTCTGACTTGGTACGACTAATCAACTTGAAAGACACTGATTTAGTGAAATCAAGTTCGACTGCGTCGTTAATTGTCTTGATGCCAGTGGCAACGACACCCTTGACAGTGCTTATGGTTTGAAGCACACTCTTCCGTATCAACACCACCCTCCCCTTCACCAACTTCTTCCTTTCCACTATTGAACTCATTGCTATAGCGACAACAAATTCTTATATCTGATTATGCTTTGATATTTGAGAGTAGAGAGTTGTGAGGAACCCAAGCTCTAATCTCACCTATTTATACACAAAAGTATTGGTAGATAGGTTGATAGATCTAATTAATAAGATAATAAATCTCTTTGTATTAATAAATGTAAATGAAGTGAACACAGCGTTTTACGAAATTCAGCATTACTTTTTATACAAACAAGTTGCTTCTATATAGTTATTTATTTAGCCCATTAATACCATGTCTGTATATCTGTATAATATAGATAGGATGGCAACAGCTATAAAATGTGCAGAGTTTGATTATACTTGTTTCCCTACTTCCTTAATTATACTTGTTTCTTAGATATCAAAATTCCTATTTTGTTTTTTATACCATCCTCGTGTAAATATCTTTTCTTACAACAATTCAAGAGGTAAACAAAAATTATGATCACTAAGTTAAGCTTAAAATGATACATATACCCTTTTATTTTATTTACACACACACACACACACACACACATATATATATATATATATATATATATATATATATATATATATATATATATATATATATATATATATATATATATATATCACATCATATAACTTATAAATCTATCATGTTTACTATTTTTCTAGATGTATATTAAGTGTTAATGAATAATTTTTCCTACCTTTTTTTATATGTCAAAATAGTACGTGTTATTTTCTTCAATACTAACTAACATTGAAAAAAGTTAGTGATAAGAATTGCATTTGTTTTTAAACACCACAAATACATATATAATTCTTTTTTTAAAGAAAGAATTGCATAAATTTTTAAAAATAAATTATGAAATACACTAAGATAATTTCAGTAGTAGTTTAAAATGAAGAACTCAGTGTAAGAATGATAACAGAAGAAATATAACACATTTGTTTAAAACTTTAGATATCACCAAATATTCTTCTTTAATATCAAAATTAGTGATAAATTGAATTTTATATGTCATCTAGAGTAACCAATTGCATATATAATTGCAGTAAATTAAATTAACTATGGTGCACTAAAAAAATCCTTGATTAATAATTAATTTTAATGATAAAAAATAATTAGTCACTATATTAAACAATTTAGATATCAATTTATTAATTAACAATTATTCATAACTAAAATAGTTTCAAAAATTTACAATTAATTTCTAAATTGATAACTAAAATAATTTTTATTATGAATTGGTACGTAAATTGGTCACTAACATTAATTATTTTAGTTTTTAATAGTTTTGGCTAACAAAAGAATTGATCTTTAAATTAGTTTTTGATTACAAAAATGTCACTAAATTATTCTCCAAATTTATTTGTTGGTCATAAAATTGGTTACCGTTTGATAATTTTTGTTTAACATTATTAACACATACGCCTAATTTCAATAAATATAAAAAAAAAGTTAATTTATCTCTTGAAATAAAATATTTCGATGATGTAATCCTTACAAGATATAATAACATTAGTTTTTGACAAAAAAAAAAATTGACAATTTTGACAAAAATTTTATAAATAAAATTAAAATAGATTACTTTTTTATTTTTTAACTAAAATAAAATAATAAAATAGTACTTTTTTTTATCTAAATAGATAGTTTGTCAAATGTAAAAAATAAAATAAAAATTTGGTAACCTATGATTTTCCCAAGATCTATATATAATATTTTTTTTCTTTTATTGTGATGTCTCACAATTATAAAAAAATATTCTTATCTTTAACTTATTTTTATAATTCATGTTCTATATTTTAATTTTCTACATCATGTTTAAGACATTATTAGAAGATTTTCAACTTACTTATTTTATTTTATCCTAGACAGGAAATCAATTGCAATATTTAGCACATGATTTTTAGACTCCTTCCTAAAAGAAAGAGAAAAAAGAAAAGAAAAGAAGTCACCGGTGTGACAATTAAATAATAATTTAAGAGAAAAAATATCGAAAAAGAATCCCAGATAATCCCGATCGAAGATCGAGGGAAGAGAACGGGTCGAAACGTGCTTTCTTAAACATAAAGTGTTTCTGCAACTGATCATAATAGCAAACCATATGAACTAGTTTTTCATCAGTTTCGTTCATATTTTATTTCTCATGCCATGCCACGTTCAAGCATACATGTAAGTTTTTAAAACTCTTAAATTAATTTGGGTCATGCATATCAAAACGAAATATTTTATTATTTGGGCACGTTATGGACACATAAATATTTTTATTATTACCACTTTGGCGTAGCTTCATCACGGGTTCCTTTAGATATATGTATATTAGGATGAGAAAAAAATAATTCATTTTTAAATTAATTAAAATTAAGGAATCGTATCAATAAACTGTAACTCATATATTTATTATTTTAAAAAAAGAAGAGTAATTTTGACAAATACGATTTTTTTTTCATAGTTTTCACTTTTTTCTCTTCATATTTCATTGGACAGTAAATAACAAAGTGAATGCAACAGAATTTGTTGGAAGTCTCACATCAAAATAATACTAATTCACACTATATAAGTGGATGCAATCTTCACCTTACACACCAGTTTTATGGGGTTGAGTTAGATTTTAACTCACTTCTAACAAAGTTTTGATGATTCATATTGGACTGCTCATAAATACGGCGTATCACACGCCTCAATATAATGGTATCTTGATGATATTATATCAATATGTGATAAACTAATTTACAAATAAAAGTCAATCCTCATCTTAGAAGCCAATTTTGTAAACATGGGTTAAGTTTTAACCTTTTCCTATCAAATATAATATTTTTAGAACAACTAATTTTAAACCCATGTCTACCCACATATTGATGTTGGTTTGTGTGTTTACTAAAAGAGAATTAGAGATCAAGGGAAAAAGTAATAAATATTTTTAAGTTTATAATTAAGTTTTGAATAGAATTAACTTTAAAAATAATTTATAGATTTAGAAAGTTAATATGTCTATAAAAATATAAATAGTAGACTTTATAAGAATATAAATGATAAAACATGCGAAAAAATAGAGTGCTCTCTTAAAGTATAAGGATATATGGATATGCAGAAATATGTAGCGTTGACTTGTTAAAAATATAAATTAGTTATGGATAGACTGATGTAATGTGAATTGTGCAGTTTGACAACATTCTATATTTGAAGCACTAGGCATGATTTCAGTGGCGTCCAATGCGAGTATTTACTTCAAATTGGTTTTTTTTGTCTAAAACATGCTCCTTTGAGTTCTTATTTATTTTCCTCCACCAAAAATACTTCCTATTAATTTATTTAATACACTCAAAATAGATATTAGAGGTAAAACAAATATAAAATAATTAAAACCCAAAACAATACAAAACACATCAAACTTGAGAATATAACAAGATAAAAACTAGGAAATAGTTTATTTATTCATGACAATAAATATACAAAAACATGTAAAAAGTAACATCATCACTAGAATCGTTTAATCAATGTATATCTAATATATTTTTGTAGACTCAAGTAATGACAACGATCTACGAGAAAATGTCTCATTAATAACCAAATCTAATGAACAAAAATTGTTAGTCACTATAATAACCAATTTAAATACTAATTTATAAAATAAAAAATCATTAATTACAAAAATAACTCCGATTATAAATAAAAAATTATAATTGGTCTCTCGAACAAAGAAAACTTAAGCATATAAATTAAAAAATTTTAAAAACATTACTGGTTCTAACATATCAAACGTACAAAAGAATATATTAACAATTGTCCCCGCAAAGTCGATCTGGGTTATACCTCCAGCACACCGCGGCTTATCCTTGCGAAACAGAATACAAAACTATTACTTGCAGAGGCTAAGAATCGCAACAATGGAGGGAGGACTGCAGTAGTGCAAAACACGTTTTGGAAGCAAGGAAACTAGTGCTACAACAATACAACAATGCCACCTGAATGCAAAACCTGGACATGAATGGCGGCACAAAATGTGTCCATTAGGAAGATCATAACAAGCCTTAACGAAACAGAAAAAAA
>Ga0214544_1008528_pt1 | contig 16968 bp, 6 predicted proteins | sample CNSS3metaG_FD_160074 | JGI IMG/M metagenome (GOLD analysis project Ga0214544, IMG submission 160074) | Root nodule microbial communities from cowpea collected in UCLA plant growth center, Los Angeles, California, USA - CNSS3 | ecosystem: Host-associated > Plants > Roots > Nodule | place: USA...
TATATATATATACTTGCTGATAAAAAAAATGCCAACAACTTTCTCCTTTTCTTATTAAGCAAAATTACGTTAATTGAGTCTATTGTTCATGGAATACTGATATTTATACATCACATTTTTTTTAGGTTAAATTATACTTTTGGTCCCTATTTTTGTAACAAAATTTGAATTTGGTCCCTCAATTATTTTTTATCTCAATCTGGTCCCTATTTTAGGAAATTTGACCCAATCAAGTCCTTTCCGTTAGTGGTAGAGTAACGGTGTTAAATGGGGTGCCACGTGTTAACTTCTGGATTTTTTGAATTTTTTGAATTTTTTTTTTGAATTTTTTTAAATTATTTAAAAAATTAAAATTTTGCCACGTGTCAACCTGACATCGTGCCACGTGGCAGTGACAGTGCCACGTGGCAGTGATAGTGTCACGTGTCACTATTTGGGAGATGTCATTTTCTCATTCTCAATTTGGTCCCTGTATTTTATTTTTTGTCTCAATTTAGTCCCAATTTTTGTAAAAATTATACAATTTCGTCCCCCTCCAAATTAAAACAAAAATTATAAAATGTTATACAAATATTTTTATTAAATTTGATTTTTTTTATTCAAATTGATATTTTTATAATATATTTTCAATAAAACCAAGTTTATTTAAATTTGTTTCACATTAAATTTTACTTAAAATTGTTTTCAAATTTTAAATTTTTTTTTATTGTTACATAAACTAATTAATTTTTCTTAAATTATATGATTGTTATTTTTATACTAACTAAAACATTTGTATAGAAATTAGTGAATTTTACACATTTTAAAAATATGCAATTATTTAAAATATAAATTCAAATAAAAAACAATATTAAAGTATAATGTAATAAAATATCAATATAATTTATGAATTTTTTTATTAGCATTATTTTCTATTAACAACTTTAAAACAATTTTAAATAAAGTTTAATGTAAAATATAAATTAAAATAAACTTAATCTTGTTAAAAATATTTACTTGAAAAATCAATTTTGATAGAAATATTTGTGCATATTTATATAGAAATTAAATTTGGTTTCAATTTAGAGAGGGACAAAATTGCACAATTTTTACAAAAATTGGGACTAAATTGAGACAAAAATTAAAATACAGGGACCAAATTGAGAATGAGAAAATGACACCTCCCAAATAGTGACACGTGGCACTGTCAATGCCACGTGGCACGATGTCTACTTGACACGTGGCAAAATTTTAATTTTTTAAAAAAAATTTAAAAAAATAATAAAAAATAAAATAAAAATTCAAAAAAAAAATTCAAAAGTTAAAAAAATCCAAAAGCTGACACGTGGCACCCCATTTAACACTGTTACTCCACCACTAACGGAAAGGGTTTGATTGGGTAAAATTTCCCAAAATAGGGACCAGATTGAGATAAAAAATAATTGAGGGACCAAATTCAAATTTTACTGCGAAAATGGGGACTAAAAGTATAGTTTAACCTTTTTTTTACTACCATTTATTAAATGATGACAAAGAATTTTTTTTCTTTTTTATTATTGTTTAAAAAATGAGAAAGTTATAATAGGGTGACCAGAACTATTTATAAGATCAGATGCTATCTTGCTTCATTCAAATTTATTAAAAATCAACCTTTCTTCAAAAGTCAATCTCCATTTAATAATTGTATCTTTCTTAATTTTATAAATGAATTTAAAGCAATAATAAAACTTAAGTATGTGCCTGCAGAAAAAGAAAAATACATTATAAGGTGTTGCCAGCACTATTAGCAAAAATGGAATCTTTTATATAAAAATAATTTTCTCTGGAGATGAAGAATGACGTGAATATAATTTTCTTTGTAAATACTTTTTAAACTCAAATCTTTTCTACATTGAATTGAGTCATCATTCATTTTTTCCTAACTTTTTAATTCTGAGAATGCTTAATAAATTTTCTCATTATTATATTTTATTTTTCATTTCACTGCATGTTAATTTTACGGTTAATTATGTTTTTATTCTTATATAATAACATGATTTTAATTTTCGTTTTTGTCTTAACTTGTAATTTTGGTAACATACTTAAAAAAATACATGGATGTCACTTAACACGGTATTAATTGTTTGCTGGCGTGACGGACAGTTTTGCAAAATATTCAAAAATGTGTGGATTGCATTCAATATAATTTGTCGTCTGTAATGTTAAACAATAGTTAATGTTGTTAGATAAAAAAAAATTGGATTTTTCTATATTATTTGTATTCAAAATACATAAAATACATCGATGATTATTAATTTTAAAATTTTAAAATATATTAAAAATAATTTAAAATATTAATATATTACTAAAAAAATTTATATTATATTAAATTTTTCTTGTAAATTTTTTTAAAAAATTTACAATAAAATATTTTGTTTTGCTATTTTTTATAATAATTTTAATTGACAAGTAATTTCTTTATGGGTAATCATTTCCTACGAAATTATAAAATTTGTAAATATTTCTTACAAAATTTGTTACAAGAAGTGTTTTATAGAAAATATTTTGCAAGAAAATTGATAACAACTTTTTGCAAAAATTTTTTCACAACAAAATTTGAAAGTATTTTCTACGAATAAAATTTCAAAATAAAATTGACAGAAAATATGAATTTTTTTAGTAGTGATATAATGTATCTTTAATGCTCAATAGAAGAAAATATCAAAAAGATCCGATAAAAAATCTGGATTCGACAAAAGAGTGTATCAATACATTTTTTAAGTAGAGAGACATAACATGATTAAAGTTTGTGATAATAACGACAACTAAAATTGTATTATAATTTAGAGAAAAAAATATATTTACCCCTAAATTTTATTTAAACTTTTTTGATAAATTTTAAGTACATATGCTTCTCTCATAAATATCCTTTTTGAAAAACAAACAGTTAGAAAGATGGCTAAAAATATTCTACATGGGAAGAAGATTTCTCCACTGCTACTTTACATTTCTGGTTTACATGACTAATTTAGGAAGTAAAGTTATCGAAGGAATGGTGTTAATTAAATGAGCTTATTGATGACTTTCTGGCTGTTGTTATTGTGATACGGTCATGTTAGACTTTTATTTTATTAATATGGTAAAATACAGCTTTAGTCTCTAAACTTTTACTTAAAATTAAAATTTATCTGTGTTTTGAACTTTAATTTTTATAATTTTGGTTCTCAAAACTTTAAAAATAATAAATATAACTGTTTTAACTTAATTGTATTAAAAAAATTCACAATTCACTTGTTAAATGATGTTATAAACCGATATTTGAATTTTTTTTATATTATTTTACATGTTCTTGTTCAAACATTAGTTTACAATATCATTTAATACATAAAAAAAATTGATGTCGTCAAATTAAAAAAATTATATTAATTTATTTTCATGGAAAAAATATTAAAAGTTAAGACGAAAACAAATTTGAATTTTGGATAAATTATAAACATATTTAATCTTAAATTATTTCAACATAATAATTTCACCGCTAACATAATGATGTTGAACTTTTGTTGATAAAAAAAAAAAAAACATAATCATGTTAAGTACTTTAAATAGTTTCTTTCCTATATTGTTAAATAGTTTCTTTCCTATACTGATATTAGAATAGTGAATGGTGTTGAATATATAACCTTTAAAGAAGATTTTTTGCTATAGATTTTTTGGAGCCACAGAACAATTTGTGGTGGTAAAGTCTCCAGAGACTATGGTCTTCAATTATTAAGGATATCCAGAATTCAAAAAGTCATAATTAATTTTGTATTAATCTTTTATTAAAATTGTACCTTATGTTTAAAGGATAAGAGAACTAATTAAATTATTAGAACCTGCTTCTAAATATTTTAGCACAAAACTTTAAATCAATAGCACAGTCATTAAATATAGCAACTTTTATATATATATTATTGTGAGAAGATGTTTTGAGATGTTAGTATCAAATATTTCTAAATATAGTGTTTGTAAAATTTAAATTTTAAAAAAATTACTAAATTACTATATATTTTTAAATGTAATTCTAATTATCGATTATGTTGAAGAAAATATAATTTTTCAAGAAAAAATTTGACATGTTCACTCTTTAATCTAAATACATGATAATGAAACATATCCTTATTATTCCCTCCTCTCTCTTTCCCTTTTCTATCTCTATCCCAATCTCTATCTCTCTCTATCGATTTATTGTTATTAAATTATATATTTATAGGAGAAAGACATTAAAAGTCATGAAATAAATATGTTAGAATCTTTTAGGAAATATAATATGAAAAGAGAGCATTTACACGGATGCGAAGCCAAAGAAGGAAAAAAATGAAATGCAATTCAAATTTCAAGAAGAAAAGATAAAACATTTAAAAACATCGGTCATCACAAAAACATAAAATATAAATTTATTCAAGTATACCATTATGACTAGAGCTGTCAAAACGGGTAACCCAGTTCGACCTACCGCGGGTTGATGATTTAGTAAGCCAACCCAACCCGACTCACTTTTTAGCGAGCCAAAAAAATTCGAACCTGGTCCGGCTCACCATGGGCTGGCGGGTTAAACGGGTTCACTTAATTAAAAAAATATTATTTTTTTATTTATTTTTTCAGTCAAAACTAAATTGTAATTCTAATTAAAATTTAAATAAACTTTAATACAAATCAAATACAAACCAAAATAAAAAAAATACAAATTATTGATGTGTTGGATAAAAAAAATAACTTAATATGACCCACATGTAAAATCCAACTTAATAAAAAAAAATAAAAACACTTATGTGACCCTTTTATCTGCGGGTTGGTGAGCCAACCTGGATGAGCTGGGTTCTAAATGAGCCGGGTCAAAAATCAACACATATTGAAATTTGTAAAAAAATTTCAATTCAACCCTGCCCAAACTCGTGGTGAGCCAGATTGGCTCACGGGTTTCAACCCATTTTGAGAGCTCTAATTATCACAATTGATAGAATGCATAATCTGTTAGAGTTTGTTATTCAGAATAAATCTGGTTCCTATTATTTAGGAGTAGATATTTATAATTTATAGTTGTTATTTCCTTCATTGTAGCCTTGATTAAATCATGGGCAGCTTTTCTGTTAAGCCTGATTGGCTTTATATAGCCCAGTTATTCGTTTAATAAATCAAGCTTTTACAGCTACTTGCAATCTTTATTCATTTATTTTATAACAGTGGTATCAAGAGCTTCATTCCACACGGGGCCTGATACTTAAGCATTTAGAGAGCGAGAGCGTAAACCATTCCCAACCATGGCTGACAGTAACAGTTTTCTCTGTATTCCCAAATTTGATGGAGATTATGATCACTGGTCGATGCTTATGGAAAATCTACTGAGATCAAAGGAGTATTGGAGTGTGGTGGAACAAGGCTTTGAGGAGAACAAGCCCACGGAGACCCTTACAAGTGTAGAAAGAAGGTCCTTGGAGGAGCTCACATTAAAGGACCTGAGAGCAAAGAATTATCTTTTTCAATCTATTGATAAAAATATTTTGAAAACGATAACCAACAAAGCAACTTCCAAAGCCCTATGGGATTCCATGAAGCAAAAGTACCAAGGTAATGTCCGTGTGCAACGTGCTCAGCTTCAAAGGCTACGTAGAGAATTTGAAGTTCTGGAAATGCAAGCAAATGAGTGTGTCAATGATTATATCTCTCGTGTTATGCTAATTGTCAATAATATGAGAAGTGTCGGTGATACTATGGAGGATGGACAAATTGTGGAGAAAATCCTACGTACTTTGTCCGATAAATACAACTTTATTGTATGCTCTATTGAAGAATCAAAGGATATCAACAAGATGACCGTGGATGAGTTACATAGTTCGCTATTAGTGCATGAACACAAGGTAAAGCGGAAGGAGATGACTGAACAAGCCCTGAAGGTTACAGGAGAAAGTCTCACTCCTCGAATTGATGATCGTGGCAGCAACAACAAATGGCGTGGTGGATACAGAGGAAAAGGCAGAGGTCGCGGTAGAGGAAGAGCATTTGATAAATCTACAATTGAATGTTATGGCTGTCATAAGTTGGGACACTTTCGATATGAATGTCCCACCTATGCCAAGTATGCAGAACACACGGAACTAGACGAGGAAGAGGAGATCTTGCTCATGTCATATGTGGAAATGCAACACTCCAATCAAGACGAGAGGTGGTTCCTGGATTCGGGATGCAGTAATCACATGAGTGGTGACAAAAAATGGTTCAGCGAACTAGATCAATCCTTCAAACATAGTGTCAAGCTGGGAAATGATTCCAGAATGGAGGTAGTGGGCAAAGAAAATGTTCGCATGAAGGTGAATGGACAAATTTTGGTGATTACTGAGGTATTCTTTGTCCCTGATCTCAAAACTAACCTACTTAGTATTGGTCAACTCCAAGAGAAAAACTTGACTATATTAATCAAGGCTAATTGTTGTAGTATCTATCATGAAAATAAAGGATTACTTATGCGAACTATGATATCTGCAAATCGTATGTTTGTGCTTTTGGCTTCAGTTCCTCCTGTATCTATTAATTTTTCATCGGCTCTTAATGTGACCTCTGACAATATCACAAGTTTATGGCACCAAAAGTTTGGTCATCTCAATATGAAAGGGCTAAGGACACTTGCCTATCGGAAGATGGTTTACGGATTGCCTATTTTAAAGAATCCATCCCAAATGTGCTCCATATGTATGGCAGGAAAATAACAGCGTCATTCATTTCCAAAGAAAAGCACTTGGAGAGCATCTAAACCATTGCAACTCATCCACTCAGATTTATGTGGTGCAATTACACCTGAATCACATAGTAAGAAACGGTATGTAATTACCTTTATTGATGATTATAGCAGAAAAATGTGGTCTTATTTTCTGCAGGAAAAATCTGAAGCCTTTGATGCATTCAAAAGGTTCAAATCTTTAGTAGAAAAAGCATCTGGTGATAAGATTTTGTGTCTGTGCACTGACAGAGGTGGGGAGTTCACATCATCCGAGTTTAATGAATACTGTAGCACTCATGGTATCACAAGGCAACTAATTGCAGCCTATTCACCCCAGCAAAATGGAGTGGCAGAAAGGAGAAATCGAACATTGATGAACATGGTTAGATGCATGCTGATAGCACGTGATGTACCAAAACAATATTGGCCAGAAGCAGTTAATCTAGCTACACATATCTTGAATAGATGTCCCACTACAGCTCTAGCAAACATTACTCCAGAAAATGCTTGGCAGAATAGAACACCGTCAGTGCAGCATTTTAAAGTATTTGGATGCATTGGACATGTTCACCTTCCAAATGCTTCACGGAAAAAGTTGGATAACAAGAACATCAAGTGTGTCTTCATGGGAATCAATGAGGAGTCTAAAGCCTTCAGAATGTATGATCCAAAAACTCAGAAGATCATTATCAGCCGAGATGTAATCTTTGAAGAAATGGAGAAATGGGACTGGAATCAATCAGGAGAAACCACATCTCAAGATTTCTTATGTGTAGAAATTGATGAAAAAGAGGAAAATGAAGATTCACCTAGAGAGGCTACTACTATAGGAGATCAGAGAGCAAGAAATACAGAGAGAACAAGAAGGCAACCAGTTTGGATGCAAGACTATGAATCTGGAGAAGGACTATCAGAAGAAGAAGAAGTTACACAGATTGTTCAGGAAAAGCAAGTTGAGCAACTAACACAAGAGATGCAACAATTGGCCATGTTCGTGTCAAATGATCCCACTACGTTTGAGGAAGCTGTCAAAAGTCAAGTATGGAGGAATGCAATGGAGTTTGAAATTGTAGCAATAAACAAAAATTGTACTTGGGAGCTAACGGACTTACCAATAGGCGCAAAGAAAATTGGTGTCAAATGGATTTTCAAGACTAAGATTAATGAAAGAGGAGAGGTAGACAAATGCAAAGCTAGGTTGGTAGCAAAGGGGTATGCACAACAAGCTGGGATTGATTATAATGAGGTATTTGCACCTGTAGCACGATGGGATACCATTAGACTAACTTTGTCCATTGCAGCCAGTCGTGGATGGAAAGTCTATCAGCTTGATGTCAAAAGCGCCTTTTTACATGGTGAGATAACAGAAGAGGTCTATGTAGAGCAGCTAAAAAGGATATGAAGTCAAAGGTAAGGAAAACAAAGTATATAGACTCAAGAAAGCTCTTTATGGACTGAAACAAGCCCCTTGGGCATGGTTCAGTAAAATTGAGTCATACTTCGTAAAAGAAGGGTTTGAAAGAAGCACAAGTGAACACACACTCTTTACAAAGAAAGAAGGAGAAACAAGTGTTTTATTTGTCAATTTGTATGTGGATGATCTTATCTATATAGGAAATAGTAAGCAGATGCTAGAAGAATTCAAGAACTCAATGAAAATGGAGTTTGAAATGATTGATCTAGGGTGCATGAGAAATTTTCTTGGTGTAGAAGTCACACAAACTCCAAATGGCATATTTATCTGTTAGAAAAAATATGCCAACGAAATTTTGTAGAAGTTTGGCTTAGCAAATTGTTCTTCAGTTAAAAATCCAATTGTTCCAGGATGCAAGCTTACAACAGACATTGGCGGGATAAAGGTTGAAGCAACACGTTACAAGCAAATGGTAGGAAGCCTTATGTATTTGACAGCAACGAGACCAGACTTAATGTATGTTGTAAGTCTAGTTGCTCGTTTCATGGAGGCTCCCACAGTAATGCATCAGCAAGTTGTAAAAAGGATTCTACGCTATGTGAAAGGAACTACTGACATGGGGTTGTTCTATACACGTGAAACAGGGGAGAATTTGATTGCTTATTGTGATAGTGATTATGCGGGAGACATTGAGGATCGAAAAAGCACCTCGGGATATGTCTTTAAAATGCCAAATGGGGTAGTTGCTTGGAGTTCGAAAAAACAACCAGTTGGGAGTAAAGCAAGAAAAGTGTATCATCTGGTGTGATAACAGTTCAACTATTAAATTGTCAAAGAATCCTGTTATGCATGGTAAAAGTAAGCACATTCACGTTCGATTTCATTTTCTTCGAGAATTAGCAAATCAAGGAGAAGTAGAACTAATACACTGTGGGACCAAAGATCAAGTGGCTGACATCATGACTAAGGCATTAACGTTGGAAGCATACACAAAGCTTAGAAAAAGGTTGGGAATATGCAGTTTTGAAGAGATAAACTGAATGTATAAAACAGTTCAGTTTAAGGGGGGATTTGTTAGAGTTTGTTATTCAGAATAAATCTGGTTCCTATTATTTAGGAGTAGATATTTATAATTTACGATTGTTATTTCCTTGATTGTAGCCTTAATTAAATCATGGGCATCTTTTCTGTTAAGACTGATTGGCTTTATATAGCCCAGTTATTCGTTCAATAAATCAAGCTTTTACAGCTACTTGCAATCTTTATTCATTTAGTTTATAACAGAATTAGAAAGCAGAACTAATTCTATTTCAATATAAATTTACTTATCGTCGATAGAAAAAGAAAAACTATGCATTAATGTAATTATTAAAAATCTAAAAAATATAGTGAACATAGCGATTAAATAAGTAATTATAAAATCTTTATGAAAGTAAATAGTGGATTCCCTAAAATAAATATTTATATATTTCGTTTAAACCAATAATAAAAATTAGATTCTTAAAATACAAACAACTTTATTTTTGTTAATTTTAATTGTTAATATAATTGAATACGCATTTCTTCTTCAAAAATTTTATTTATTTCTACTAAAGAAAAAAAATTATATATTTAATTTTAAAAAATATTAAAAATTTTAAATTTATGCAGAAAAAAGTGAGAGTAAAATACAGTAAATCATCACAAAATAGAAAGGGTCATAAAGAAATAATTCATTGTTGGTCTCTTGGCAAGCGTACCAAAAGTCAACTGTAGTATAATGATTTTTAAGTAAGAGTGTCGAACTCACGAGGAACGGATTCAGTTGAAATAGATAATTATCTCCATCGATATATATACAAAGATTTTAATTTGATACATCATTGATTGTTAAATAACTTGCATAAAGTAATACAGTAAAAACAGAAAATTTAGAAAAGTTCAGTAAAAGAAACTAGGATTGAATTTCATCTATCTCCCTTGTATGTAATATGGATGAATATAATACATAACATCTGAAAATACCAATATTGATGCAACACCCAAAAATCATTTATACTGATTCCTCGCGTATAAAATTCATAAGATTAGTTCCCTGAATATTAATTCCTCACATATTCAGCAAACTATCCAGCATTACGGTCGAGTGTTATAAGAAATTGATATATTGAGATCTATTCCTAGCATCACATTATATCAAGTATCATTGTTCAAATCAGATTTTCAGAAATACTTTATAGTTAGATCCAAAAATCAAAATCAGGACATCTATTGATCGGATAGAATCAAACAATAAGAACAGAACAATAATACCAATATTGAGTAGAAACAATAATGCTATATATAAATATCACCAGATTACAACCAAGTTCGAGTTGATTACATTCAATCCCAAGGAAAGAGATTAGTCACTCATGGTAGCCATCAAAATCCTAAGAGCTAAAGAAGAAGAAGAAGAGAATGAAGATTATGTGCTCTGCTTCGTGGTCCAAGCTCTTCAAATGTGTATCTAACCAGCCAGCCTCACTCTCTAATTCCAAGAATATATATAATCCACGAACATCTCGCTTAAGTCACTTGAATCTCGTTTGGGCGAGATAGAGTACTACATACTGATGAAAGGCTCTCGCTTGGGCATCTCACTTGGGTGAGAATTGCAAAACTACTTAGGCTTCTTCACGAACTCTCGTTTAGGTGAGATCAGGGTGAGCGAGGATGGCGGCAAGTGTCTCGCTTAAGCGAGATTACTTTGGCTTGAGCAAGATTGTTCTGGCTTAAGCGAGACTCCTTTGATTTGAGCTACCTGTTGCACAAATTCTTCCCTTTCTTCTCTGTTTCTTGATTTCTCCTTTACTTTTCTTAAGTTCTTTCCTCCTCTACTTTAATTTACCAAAAAAATATACAAAATAGGAATCAAATGATTTCCTTTAGGTAGAAACTTGGAAGCATGTAATTGAAGCTCATTTTTCCTAGATCAGGAAAGATCAACATGATATAAACACACATTACAAACAGAAGTGCCAACATTCCATATGAAAATTACAGATTTTTGGCACTTATCATTCATGCATAAAAAGTACGAGTGAAATAAAGTGTTAGAAATGATAGAGTTATAAGGAAAAGAATCATAAAAAAAGAGAAAGAGTCGTAGAAGTAATAATAACTAAAAATGATTTAATGAAAATAATTTACTAACTCGTATATTTCTGAATTGCATGCTTAAGAAATATATAATATATGTAAGCTTATTCTTTATTTAAAGAATATATAATATCTATAAGTTTACTCTTTATGGTAAAATACAAGTGATATTTATACAATAAATCTTTATAACTTCTCAATAATTTCTAATAACTTTTATTGTTAAAAATCTAGATTTTTTATCTCCACCATTAATAATATGTATTCTATATTCTTCAAATTCTTCCCATTATGAGCATCAACAAAAGAGGTATGCCAATATTCAACAAAAATAGTTTGGAAGTTAACACAATAATCATGTCAGGCTTTTAATTTATTAATAAAAGAAGCTATTTCAATACTCATCCATAATAGTTTGACAGTTAACATAATCATGTTGAATTTCTTGTTGCATGTGGCATCAATTGTTCCGTGGCAGAGGTCAAGTGGGTCGAGTCATAATCGAATCGTGGTGCTTCTGTTTATACTCTTAATTAAAAAAATTGTGCCCTGACTAATGATTATAACTTTTGGTGTAGTGGTAAGCACTTGATCCTAACAATTGGCACCAAAGCTGGTTAGTCGAATACATAATCAACTAGATTGTGATAGATGACCAATATTTCATAAATGTTTTTTGAAGGGGCTTCAATCAATAGACCACCACTGTTTGTTGGAGAAAACTATCTTTTCTGGAAAATAAGAATGAAAATCTTTTTAGAATCCATTGACATGGGTGTTTGGGATGCTATTGTAAATGGACTATATATTCCTTTGCTTACCATTAACATTGTGCAAGTTGAGAAAGACTTCAATTTGTGGACTGAGGATGAGAACAAGAAAGTGTAGTATGATGCTATAACTAGATACATCATCTCCTAAGCATTCCCATGGAGGAATTCTACAAAGTTTCTACATGTAAGAATGTAAAAGAAATGTGAGAAACCTTGGAGAAAGCTCAAGAGAGCATTGAAGAACTTGACCACAACAATTCAGAAAGCAACAACAGCAGTAAAGATATCAACACATGTTTCATGATTGATGTTGAGTCCCAAGAAAGCAAGATAAGTACTTTTAATTCTAATATTCAAGCAAAGTATGATGAACTTCTTGATACATTTGAAGAATTACATAAAGAAGCAAATGAACTTAATTGTTTAAACAAAAAGCTTAAGATGGACTATCAAGAGTTGGAAAATAGATTGAATCAATTAGAAGAGGAAAATAAGAATTTTGATTTTGATTTGGAAAATTTGGACTTAATTCATGAAACCTCCTCTTGTAATTGTAATTCAACCTTGCAAGTTGAAAATTTTGATTGTAAAGATTGCAAAAACTTTAAAAACAGAGTTGAATTTCTTGAGGAAACTCTTGCAAAGTTTATAGTGAAAAAATTCAACTTGGATACTCTTCTTAATTCTCAAAAGTGTGTAATGAATGAATATGGATATTCCTTTTCAAAGAAACAAAAGTCTTTCAAAATAAATTTCTTTCATCCTAAAAAGGCATTCAATACAACTTTTGTATCTTGCTTCTATTGTTTAAAGAATGTTCATCCATCAAATTCTTGTTATTTCAAAAATGTTGGTGTTCCAAGTGGAAAATATTTTTGGTTGTCTAAAAACACCATCTATGTTGCTAACATGAAAGGACCCAACTACAAAGTGGGTACCTAGATATATTTTACTTGTTTTTGAAGGGTTTATGAAAAGTCCAATGATAAATGTGATATTCTTTTTGGGCCATATAAGTAAAGATAACTTTGAATCATTTCCTACTTCAATAATGATGTGAGTAAAACAACTTTTGACACTTTTTGATGATGTTTCTTAGGATATAAAAATTAATCTTTTACTACCAAAAGTGTTTCTATAAATACAAATTGTGTTGTTGCATCTATGTTGCTATTCTTCAACATTTTGATGAATTAGGCATACTTGATTTAACATTGACAGCATAAAAATTTGCATCAGATTTTGTTATTTTGCATACAATAGTTGATTTACTAATCAACTAGCAATGTATGTCTTTGTGCTTCTTTATGTGAACATTTGACAGTAATCAATTGGATTACTAACCTAGTTGATTAATTTTTCCTGATACAAAATGCTATGTGAAAATCAAATTTTTTTTTTATCAAGTCTTTTTGGTAAATTGATTGGGTCAATCCCTAATTGTTTTCAAAATTCTCAATCTCTTCAAAACCCTAATCTTGACAAGTTGTTGTAAGTTACCTATTTCACTTTTCATTATGCCATTTGAATTGTGTTGTTGTTGTTCATCCTTCTCGTGACATTCATATGCTTCTAAGGAAGAAGAAAAGAAATTTGTCGTTGCCATTGTTGATGATGAAGAAGGATCCCCACAAGCTTAAATATCTGATTAATAGGGTTGTAATCTTGCTATCTTTCTTCTTTGCTTTCATTATGGCCTTATTTGGTTTTAATTTGTCAATGTTTAATCTAATTTGATAGTTGATATAGGTATATCTTTTGCTTATCTGTTGTATGCGTTGGTTGCTACATATCCATTTTATGCTTTGTTTCTCTGTTGTATGTGTTGTTCGTTACTTCTTTTTCTGATCCACATTTGTGAAATTAGTATTGAATATTGCTTCTTTCATACTATTATTTTGCTAACGACCAAAAAGGGAAAGAAGTGTGTGTGTGTGTGTGTGTGTTTGCGCGTGCGCTGCTAAGGTGTTGTTCCTTTGATAAAAATCTATTAAAGAGATATGGTGAACACAACTTGCTTAGTATCATTCATCTTGATTTGGACAACCCATCTTTTGGATTTATTGCATGTTTGTTCACTAAAAGGAAAGAACCATGACTTTGACATACTAAACATAATTTGCTTGAAGTAAAATGTGCATTTTTCATATTTTTCTGCATAAAATAATCAATTAGATAATCGACTAAAATCTTGTTTTCTATATATTGTTGTGCTTATGTTTTTGCTCTATGATATTTGTTTATGCTAATATCCAAATCAATTAATCTTCTGCAAAATTGGTTACATGATGCTTTGATAATCCATCTCTCACCAACACTTTTTACATTTCAATCTTTGAAAATCTATGATGAGAAAGTACCTATAGATGTTGGATGTTTGTTCCTATGGGGAGTAACCATGCATCTAACTTCTAGAATCAAGATTTTTTCTTCTGTGGTTGATTGTACTTTGAGCGAATATGATACAATTTGTTGTATTTGGTTTGTCCATTAAGTCCATGATATTCTTTTATTGGTACTTGATTTGACAATGTTGCTTGTACTTTAATATTCCAATTTCTCCTATCCGCATCTGCTGCATTTTACTTTGATACCATATTATATAATGACATGAATTTCATAGTTATGACATTCTATGCTTTTAATGGCCTCTTCATCATATATGGGGTTTCAAGTTAGGGGGAGCAAAGGTAGTTCATGGTTTTGAATGTTTTTCTAATGTTTTTGGCTATATACTGCATTTGTGATTGGCTATTTTCTACATTCTTTTCTCTTCATTTTTATCCATGTTTTGATCATGTCCAAAGGGAGAGAAAGATTTTGTTATTGTATGTAGGTTTGGCCATCATAAAAAAAAGGGGACATTGTTGCTAATGGGCAAATCTATGTTGTTTTTTATGATGTCTATAGGAAAAATGATAACATAGAAGTGCTGGAATTCAAAAAAGACATAAATGTGTATGTGAACGTGATGTGTGTCATGCTAAATGTGTTAAAAGCCTCACACTTAGTTGGTTATTATTAGGTCATGTCTGGTATGTGTGTAATGGTTAAAATTGTTATTATGTTATCTCGCCAGTCGACTAGAATAGTAATCTAGTTGACTAGAATAGTAATCTAGTCAATTATATTAGTTCTGGAACATGAACTTGAGGTCTGTCATAATCTAGTTGATTAGCCAAATAACCTTGTCAACTAGGTACTTCCAGACAATAGTTGATTCATATAACCAAATCACTGCACCTAATGTTTCAACATTTTTTCCAACCAAAAGAAATAGGAAATAGTACTTAATATTTTCTTAGAGCGGATTCTACAGCAAGGGCTTAAGTGTTCATCAAGAATGATCACCAAGATCCAATGAAAAGGGTGTAATTTTGACACAAAAGTTGTGTACTGAATCAGATGTTACTGTTCCATCACTACTACTACTTTTTCACTAGTTTCTATAGTTTCTTGAATCTAAAATTTTGTGTGTTATCACTGTGAATGTGGTAATTGTGTGTAATTGCTTGGAGCAATACAATTTTCATATTTCTTGAAGGGGTGTTTCAAGAAGTGTGGTTTTAGATTTTAGGAATTGTATAGGTGTTTCTTGTATTCCTTCTCTTGTTGTTATAGTGAAATTTCTAGTGAGGAAAGCTAGAGACTGGATGTAGATTCAATTGAATCGAACTAGTATAAATCTTGTTGTCTCTATTTCTCTCTTTTCTTTATCTTTCACATTTTGCTAAGTATAAAGGTTAAACAATATACATTCTTAAATTCCTCTTGTCAATTGGTTAAAGATTTCATAGAAACATGTTTTCAAGTGTAAGAACAAATCAAAAGTTTGAGAAACCAATTCATCCCCTCTTGGTTGTGAAATATTGGTGCATTAAAACTAACAATTGGTATCAGAACCAATGTCACGAGTTTGATTCCTGGTAGGCAATTGTTAAAGGGGAGATCGTTGCGGGTTGCACAGGTGGGCCAAGTCACGATCCAAGTGAGATTCCTAGTAGAACAATTGTAGAGGGGGAGATTGTTGCATGTGGCATCAATTGTCCCGTGACGGAGGCTAAGTGGGTCGAGTGGCGCCCTGACTAATGACTATAGCTTTTTGTCTAGTGGTAAGCGCTCGATCCTAACACTTTTGATTAAAAAAAAACATAATCATGTTTAACTACGTTAGTTTCTTTCCTATATTGATATTAGAATAATGAATGGTGTTGGATATATATTATTTTCAATGAAGATTTTTTGCCATAGATTTTTTTGAAGCCACATAATAGTTTGTGATGGTAAATAGGGATGGCAACGGGGCGGGGCGGGGACGTGTTTCGCTATCTCATACCCATCCCCGCAGAAAAAATTAATCTCCATCTCCATACCCAAACCCAACGGGTATCAAACTTTTGTCTCATCCCCACCGGGTAACAGGTATAATCTCGTACCCATACCCGTACCCGTGTTCTAACTACTTCAATATTAATTTTTATAAAAGAAAAAAAAAATTACGGTAAAAAAAACATAATATTATCAAATATTCAATATTAGGAGGATGATTGTTTCTTCTATATCAAATATTTTGAAATAAATTATAATTGTCTACATTTTAGATTAGAATAGCAAATAAAATTTCATGAGAACCAACACATTTATTAAATTTGCAAACTACATCATTGATGAAAATTAGTTGATAAAATAAAAAAATATTTCAAAAAAATATAAAAGGAAAACTAATATTCAAATTAAAATATATTTTAAATATTTGTTTACTTCAATTTTTTAAATTCTAATGAATCTCTTTTTTTATACACTAATAAAAGTTATAATACACCACTTGATCAAAATGACACAAAGAACAAATAATAAACATAATAATAAAATTTTGACATAGATTTTGTATCTTTTGAACTTCAATATATGTTGGATAGTGACAAATAAATATTCATAGCAATTACATT
>Ga0214544_1008529_pt1 | contig 16967 bp, 13 predicted proteins | sample CNSS3metaG_FD_160074 | JGI IMG/M metagenome (GOLD analysis project Ga0214544, IMG submission 160074) | Root nodule microbial communities from cowpea collected in UCLA plant growth center, Los Angeles, California, USA - CNSS3 | ecosystem: Host-associated > Plants > Roots > Nodule | place: USA...
TACATGGTTCTATTTTGGTATCAGGTTTCCTAAACTTATGCCTGCAAATCCCTAAAAGATTGTGCCTATCATATTTCCCTGGACAACATGAATAAAATCCCCAAACATAAGCCTAATAATAATTATGCATTTAATACAAAAAATTGCTGCAACAGATATTTTATTTCCTATTACTTTTCCTCAACTTTTGGTTATTTAGTGTATTAATCTACATGAATTACACTATAAGTGAGAGAAAGATCTCTACCATATCAGATCTTCTTTTACTTGATACTTACAAATGCAACTCTTGTCGACAACATACTCATACATACATACATATGACTCAATCAATCCAATTTCAACATGTCATATATACATGTTAACATCATTAGTTAATAACATTTTTTAAATATTTTCATCTACGTATGTATACTTATATGGAACATTTTTTTCAACTTTTAAACATATAAATTTCATCGAATCAAAGTAGTTTAAGTTATACAATTTTTGCTTAAGAAAAATTCAAACAAAAAAATGGCTTTTATCATAATTTCTACCTTGAGCGAGAATCTAGCTTAAATAAGAATTTTTAACTTGAATAAGTATATTAAAGAAAAAATAGATCTCTTGCTTAAGGATAATATCTTGAACAAAAATAATCACAAAAGATATATCAAATTTACCTACCTTATTATTTTTTGCTTGAGGAGAAATATCTCATTTAAATAAAGATATATCTAAAAAGAAGAATGTGTAAAAACTTTAAAGTTATTTCAAGAGTCACCCAAAACTTATTTTATCAACTCAAGTATTCTTAACAAATTTAAAACAATATTTGACATTACACTCATGATTCAAAACTTGCATAGCACTGTCCTAACTTAAACTGCCTTCCCAATCTAAAGAAGTTCTAAATAAACAAATCTCAAACACTTAAACATACAAATATTCATCATACACAATTTCAACTCATTTTAAGCAAAGCATTCATTCTAACCGGTTTTACATGTCATACATACAAATTACTATTTTAAAATGATTACAAGTGAAATTTCTTTGTATTAATAGTACTATTAAATTATTTTTAATGCAATAAGTATATTTAATTGTATTTTATCATTTTAAATGATTAAAATCAATGATTTTTTTATTGGCGGTTATAATTAAGGCCTAATGTAACATAATTAAATATATAATGACCTTTTCAAAGTTTGTTTGAAAAAAAAAAACTTTGCTATAAATTTGATGAAAGAGGAATTGACTGCAGGTGAAGAATAAATAAAAAGAAAGACCAAAATCGCTGGTAAAAAAGAGAAGGAAAGATCAAAAATAAAAAAAAAAAAGATAAATATTTCTTGAAGAAGTTTGATGTAAAAAAAAAAAATGAAAAATCAAATCCTAAAATCTATCAAAAGTTCGGTTACTACTTCATCATTTAAATTAGAATAATAATATAGATCAACAAATTCTATTTTGATTTCTTTTGGTTCATCACGTGCTCCATATATTTGTATCTTCAAAAGCAAATAGGACAGGATTGACCCACATAAAACAATGTTAAAGAATCATGAAACAAAATTTAGATTCTTCACACACACACACACACACACATATATATATATATATATATATATATATATATATATATTGATAAAATATTGATAAAAATTAATAGGGAAATTGGATGAATTGACCCATAGTTTGACTTTCTTAGACTACTCATGGAGATGAGATCTATAGGAACTCACAAACTTCAATATCAAATCCAATCGAACTTACATTTTTTTATAAATGCACCCCCCATATTTACCATATTATCATCTCTTTTACTTTTGTTGGTATCACTTCTTTTACTTTTGTTAGGCATTTGCCCAAAGAAAAAGCAGATCAAAGAATTAGCATTAATTTTACGTTATTGTGGTCCTGGGTCGCAAAATTGTGAAAAGGTGGCAACATATAATTAACACTCATACGTGCCATTGTCACACATGTTTCTGTGTTGTGCTACTTATCTCTACATTCCAAATCTACTTTGAAATTATATAAACGAATAAATTAATTAAAGCAAATCATTATGAATAAAGAGGAAAAAAATAATTTTCTTTCTTACTCGTGTTGGACATCGTGCATGCACTCTTAATCAACGTAACTAAAGCCTATAATAATGCCAGAGATCTTTAACTAAATAAATTGAATAACTTACACTAACTTGTAGTAGTGACTAAATTTTTCTTTTGCTTGCTTTTTATAGTTTGATTGGAGTCCATTCCAAATAAAACAATCAATAGGTGTTTTGCCGTCTCATTTCGAATATATTCTTTAATGAACTAAATTTATTACATTAATTTTTATATGATTCATTTTATTAAATGAATTGCATTCTTAATTCTATAAGTTTTGATATTTTGAAATCAATAAATTTAAATATAAAGTAATAAAATTATTAAAAATAATATCTTAAAAAAGTGTATATATATATATTGCCAACGTCATGCAATAAGAATATGCAATAGAGAAAAAAAGGTTTATTTGATTCCATACATCCTTAATTAGTTTCTCAACAAAAGTGTTTGATATTCAAATAAGAGTTACAATTATAAAATATTCCCTACCTAAACCCTAAATCGTATATATTCTATTATAAGTGATTACACACATTTATTCTTTTTTTCTTAGACTCCATATTTAGGATGCAATATGGTTTCTCTTGAGAAAAAATCAGTAGTCTTATCAATAATGTCCCTCTAAGAACTAAAAGAAGAATTCAAATCTAACAATTCCTTATACGCACATACACACACTTCAATAAAGATTCCTTATACCAATTAATTTCAAAAAAACTACAGAAAATAATAATTTGGTAAAATGTAAGGTAAATCCTATTTTTTAAGATAAAAGTATTCTAAAATATAAATTACTTTCTAAGATTTGTTATGTTTGACAAAGTTGTCGACAATGAGAAAAAAGCTATATGATAAACAATTTAAAGTTTATATACAAAATCCATAAATCAAGTTTTAGCAACAAAATTTTTCATTATTTCAATTATATATAATTTATATTAAAAATAAAATGTTATAAATTTTTTTCATAAGTTTACTATAAGTTAATTATTTTTTATATTTAAAACTAATTTTCGTATATGTAATTAACCATAGTGCTATAGTTTTATGATTTAATTCAAATACTTATTATTTTTTCTAGACAAGTTCATCGAAGAAATGATTTAATTTATGAAAATAAAAAAGTAACTTAACTTTTAAAACGTCGTTCACAATTTTTAATATGAACTCCTCCATGTATGGGTGTCTCATCTTTCTTCTTCACTTCTTATCCCGTAAAAAAAGTTGATCCTGCACGCGATCATGGCATGGGGATTTACAACTTTCGTTATCCTTGAGCTAACTTACATCTATGTATTATTAAAAATGGTACCAAGAAAACGAAATTTCAATAACTTCATGTCCTCCACCAATAGTCTCGTCTGCGTGCACTGAATTTTTATTATAATGTAAACTTTTTAAAGTTTTTAGGAAGGAGGAAGCGATAAAAAGCAGAACATGATAATTACGTAAATGCAAAATCACACTTGTCTACAACTAAGTGGAGTTTGGCAAAAAGGTATTTCTTATAATAATAATAATTATTATTATTTTACTCATAACAATTAGTTAAGAAACCCTGGTGCGACAATTATAATTAAAAACTAATTTTCCACTAATTCTATAATTCAAAATTAAATTCATTCAATCACATAAAGAACGCACCCACATATTTGACATTTGACACTTTCCAGATATAGATTGTGTTTGTGATTATGTAATGTATATCAGACGGCATTACTAGTGATGATTTTTCACCCATTAATTAGCTTTAGTTATTGGGGCAGTTGATGATGCTTGACATGACACTGAGCAATCAAGTTTATTGTTTTTATCTATCTATCTATTCCTTAAATTTTAGGTACCTTCATAGGTCGAACAATCCGAGTGGATGTAGAATGTAACTTTGTTAATTATCCTATGCTAGATGTATCCATTTTTTACAATAAAGTTTATTCATCCTCTAGAAAAAACTGTTGTAAATTTTAGTTCGGATTTTAGACATTGATTCCCAGAAATATAGTGGCTCCACTAGAAATTACGAGTTAAATAGGGTTTTAGTTTTTATATTTATATATGAAATTTGAATTTGTTTACATTTTAAATTTTAATATATTTTAGTCTTAAATTTAAAAGAACGATGTTTTAGATTTGTAAATATAAATAATATAAATAATTCAAATACTAACCTCAAATATATCTTACACATAAAAAAAATTGAAAATAATTATATTTATTATTTTTAAAATTTAGATATTAAAATATGTTAAAATTTTGAGATAAAAATAAATTTCAATTTAAAATTTAAGTTTTGAGACTAAAAAAAATATTTAACTCGAAATTATTACCGATATATTCACGAGTAAACCTAGTATTTCGGTTAAAACTATGAGCTTGCAAGAGAAAAATGTTAATCTCAACCGAAGGATGTGGAATAAATGTGTTTAGGACCCACTAACAGTGAAGAACAGTAGTATTATATAAAAGCAAAAACATATATAGTGTTTTGTTTTTTGTAGCATAAGATAAAGTTAGTTGCAGTGGATTTTGTGAAAAAAACTTGGAGCAGGGAAAGTGTATTCCGAGTCACGGCAACTGAATAGAGAGGGAATCAAGCAAAGCAAAGGTATTGCATTGCAGACACCCCCACTAAAATAATATTAATATATTTTTTTTTTTTTTTTTTTTGAGATTGACCAAAAGTATAACTTTAGAACAGGACTCCGATACTTATCGCTTATCCTCTTGCAGTGCAATTTGTCTTAATCATTACCCTTCGTGTTTATAAGCAACACCACTCTCCATGCACTTCAGAGTATAACTCTCTCTAAGTGTTATACAAATTTTTCATATACAAAAATATGGAACAAAAGTGTGGTTGTGCGAGTTTCGGAAACAACTTCAATAAGGCAAAGCCTTATTTGTTAACGGTCGGACTTCAATTTGGGTTCGCCGGAGCATACATCTTCTCCGTCGCCAGTCTCAACCGTGGAATGAATCGTTACGTTTTTGTCGTCTATCGTAATGCAATCGCTGCTTTGGCCCTAGCTCCTTTTGCATTGATTTTTGAGAGGTCAAATCTTAATTATTACATACATGCAGTGCTTGTGTTGTGTTTTTTGAAACATTTTGGGATATTAGTTCATGATGAAGTTTTGAAATTGGTGTGGTGGTTACAATTTTGCAGGAAAATTAGGCCGAAGATAACACTCCCTGTCTTCTTGCAGATAATGGCACTTGGATTTGTGGAGTAATCATCTAAAACCTTTGTCTATCACTATCAGTAAACAGTATATATAATAACACCTTCGTCCCTCTTCATATTTAACCTACTTTATAAAGACGTCATTTTAAGTTGAATAATATAACACTCACTTTATTTATAGGATTTTGCCTCTTAAAATAAATGTTTAACAGTATTTTGATAGCATTTTTCAATATAAAATAAATTATGCATTAAATTCTAAACATGTCGATATCATGCGTACTTACGCAACTATCTGATCAGGGGAAAAAATGATTAACGTGAAGTAGTAAATAAATGAAAGGTATGTCTGCTTTAATAAAAGGTTATTTTCCTGAGAGTTAAGGGAATACGGCATTGGAATATATTTTAAATATGACATAATTTAGTTTAAATGTGTTTTAAGTTGGTAAATAAATATGTAATTATGTAAACAGTAAAGAATACTTAAATAAAATGTTTTTGCTATATTTTAAAGATTTACAGAAAATTCATTGAAGACTGTATTGTGAAACTTTCTAATAAGCAATGGTGTTTTAAAAGCATTGGTTAAAGAATTGAAAGATTTTTTTTTTATGGAAAATTATGCGAGAACGTCTTAAGAAATCGTAAAGAATGCATTTTTACGAAATTATAAAAAATATCATTTGATTTTTTAATTAGCGTCTAACGTTTATCTAAAACATTTTATATACTTTTATTTTCTCAATCGGTTTAGGTCACATTATATAGTATTCCATTTTGATATACCATCCACTTTAATTGTATTAAATATAATCATGTTTGATTTGCTTTTTAAAATGAATACTATGAAAGAACCTTTTCCATATTGAACAAAAATATAAGATCACTTACTCTTTTGTTTTCCTTTCATTTCTCTTTTTTATAGTGTTTACTGTATATTTTATACAAAAGTTTTATACCAATACAATGTCAAGAATATACTGCTCAAGGCTTCAATCGGCCACTGAATCGCTTATATTTTCTGTTTTTATAATGACGTCATATATTCATTCTTCCTATAAGTTTCCATATTATTAAGCTTTTTGGTTTGAACTCAAATCTAAACACACCAGTTAGGTGTCCTTTCTTTGAAGTTGAGGAAGCTAAGGATCATTTTCTATGTGGGAATTGTTTGTTTGTTTTTTTAATTACAAAGCTTCTGTTATTAAAATTTTGTATAAAAAATACTGAAAATAGTTTTTTTTTTTCTTTGTAGACTAATATTTGCAAACAAAAAAAGTAAAACAAAATTGTAGTTTTGCAATTGAAAGTACAAGTAAAATGAAGATAAAAGTACAGATAAACCAATTTGAAGGAGTATTTTGTTTCAAAAATCATGCCCTGATTGTTTGATAATTTGGAGGCAAAATTAAGGAATTAAGGATCATGTTAAATACAATTATGCTTTTAATAAGATATTATGTTTTTCACATACTAATTTTGTAAAGTCTTTTAACATTTAATTATACATTGTCATGTGTAGTTCGTTGGCTTTTATAATAACTACTTTTATAATATTTACGTTGTACATAAAAAAAAAAATAGTTGAAAACATTTGTGATTATGTTGCTCAAATTAGAGTAACAAAATTTGAATCAACAGAAATTGAAAAATTGTTGACCTGAATCTATTCAGACTAAAGCTAACTCTCTTTCCCGGCACTTGAACCTAGTAAAAGAAATTCACCCATTGTTAAAACACTGAAGATGCACTTTGAAACCAATTCAGTATTATTTTGACCATTGAAAGTTTTGTGATGACATTGAATCTCATATTTCAGACCAGTGATCGACCAAGGCTTCACTTTCTTGGGAATGCAATACACATCGGCTTCGTTTGCCTCTGCGATAATGAATGCAGTGCCTTCTGTGACTTTTGTGCTAGCCGTAATTCTAAGGTTAGAGCGTGTAAACGTTAAGGAAGTAAGGAGCCTAGCGAAGGTGATTGGGACATTGGTGACATTTTCAGGTGCTTTGTTAATGACACTTTACAAAGGTCCTGAATTTCACCTATTTCATTCTGCAAACACAACCCACAATCAAGACGGAGCTCACTCTCCACAACTTGTCAAACACTGGCTCTCAGGGACCCTCTTTCTTCTCCTGGGTTGTGTGGCTTGGTCATCTTTCTTCATTTTACAGGCATCGCATTTTTAACCTTAACTTTATCTTCTCTGACAGACACACTCTTATAATGTATACATATGTGTAACAAAAAAACATGTCTTATTTTGCAGTCCATAACACTGAAAAGGTATCCAGCAGAATTGTCTCTCTCTTCTTTGGTGTGCTTATCTGGTGTCGTGCAAGCTAGTGTGGTGGCAATTATTGCCACTCGTCATTCTGGGCTTGCAGCATGGGCCTTGGGCTGGGATTTCAGACTCTACGGCCCTCTCTACACGGTTAGTACCGGGCCCAAAGTATTATTTTGTCTAACTTTCACTGCAAGTTTTTCTCTTAATAAATGAATTTCAAAATTACAGGGAATTGTTACCTCTGGAATAACGTATTATGCGCAAGGGTTGGTGTTGCAAAGCAGAGGCCCGGTATTTTTAACTGCCTTTAATCCTCTTTGCATGGTCATAACGTGTGCTTTAGGCTCTTTCCTTTTTGCTGAGCAACTTCACCTGGGCAGGTAAATAATGCTTCTTACCTCTTCATTATTATTCTTTCGTCACAGTTATTCAAAGTTTGATTATTATTTTAATTCTAAGTATTCATTGTGTTGATATCAACTTTCTGAACCATGTTCTTTCTCTGTTGCACTAATTTCAGTATCATTGGGGCTGTGATCATCGCATTGGGTCTTTACTCTGTGGTGTGGGGCAAAGGCAAAGACCATTCAGACCCCACGCCATCATCTCCTACAATAAAACAAACGGAGACACAAAAATTGCCAATTTCCTCATCTGATATCTGACACGGAAATTTCAAAGGAATTTGTGAATGCCTTCAAAATTTGCAATAGTTATGTATGCAAGGTTCTCGCTTTTGGTCTCCACATTCTGAAGGGATAATCTCAGGTTGCTGCTACAAGCAATGCCATTTCCTTTGCTTCTTTATTTTATCATCCAAAAAGAAATCATAGCACCGTTTCATGCGAAGATAAGCTTTTAACCATGTTGTCTTTCGGTGGTTGATTTGCTCTTCTCCAACAACGAATAAACTTAAATGTCTCAATTCATATCTTTTTAAAGTAATTTATAATTAGTTTGAAGTGTTTTGTGATCTTGGTGCATGTTACGAATGATCAGAAAGTAAATTAAAAATCATTTCTAGACCGGATAATGTCTATCTTTGACAATTTGCTGCTATTTGAATTTCCACGTAATGTGATGAGATAAATGTATAAATAAGTGATTTAATATTTTATCTCTTTTATTTATTTAGATTTTTGTCATAATAGATATAATTTATCTATATTTCGTGAAATATAATTTTTGTCTTGGTTTGATGTGGTTCTCTCATATTTTGTATTCGTTTATTTAATTTTTTTACTACAAAAATTATTGATATTATCAACATAACTTTATTGACGAAAATAAATTAATCAAATTTAGTGATAGATTTTTAAATTTCAATTACCGACATTTTTTATTGGCGAATTTATTTTCGTTAATAAAATTTGTCTATAAATTCGTTAATAATACAAAATTAGAAGATGAAAAATGAAAAGATAAAAAAATATGATTCAAATCGTAGTATTTACCAACAAATTTTTTCATCAATAATTACTGAGAGTTTTTTTCGTCGGTAATTACCAACGGTGAAAAAAGTGAAAAAAATTTCTCCGAAATTTGACGAGATAGATATTATAAATTAAGTTGGTAATAAAGAAAAGAAGAGAAGAAGAAGAAGAAGGAGGGAAAGAAATAAGATATAAAAGAAGGAGACAGAGGAAGAAAGAGATGTCGGAGGCGCAACGACAACATGGTGGTGACGCGACAGCGTTGTAGTGGCGGTGTATTAATGGGTAACGACAATGGATAAGGAGAAAGAGAAAAAAATAAGAAAGAGGAAAAGGTGAGAAAAGGAAGTGCAAAAGAAGAATTAAGAATAGGTGAAAGAGAAGCCAGCGATAATGACTGTGACAGAAGAAACCAGTGGTGGCAGGGGTAGCACCAACGATGAAGGAAGACGTGGAAAGGTGGAAGTATTAGAAGAAGAAAAAAAAATGAAAAGATAAAAGGAAGAAGAAGAAGGAGGGAGGAGGAAGAATATGAATCAGATTACAAGATTTATCGATAGATTTTTCTTTCAGGAATTGTCAACGAATTTACCTACGGATTTTCTATAAATAATTGCAAACAAATTGTCTATTCCATCGATGAAAGTTTACCAATGACAGTTTTACCGACGAATTTTAAACATTATTGACGAATTTTGACTATTGGTAATATCAATTTTTCTTGTAATGTTCTTTGTAATAAATTTTTATGTGATGACAAATGATTGATGAGTTTTAAGATGTCTGTATAGCGAAAATGTCAAAATTCATAATAATGCCTAATATAATTTAGTTTACAAATATAACTATAGTATAAATATATTAACATGAAAATTTAATTAGGTATTTAGTTTCAAAATATAGATATAATTGAAACAAATAATGAATCATATGTATATTTTATTTTGTAAAATGGATATGGTGATATAATATACTATGTTATATATTAAGATATAAATACATTATGATAATATACTAAATATATTATAATACATAATAAGCGTAATATATAATATAATAATATTATATATAGATTAATTTAATAGCAATATATTAAATATATAACACTAATATATTATATATTACGTAATAAATATTATAATATAAATATATTATATTATATTATTTAACATTCCATTTAATAGATAATTATAATAAATAAAGTATCACAAAATTATAATAATATAAAGCAATGACAGGAAGCATATCAGAATTAACTTTTTACAATGATCCAAAATATACTGAAATAGAAGTACCGTAGGCACTAAACAATGTCATAAACATGTTTCTTAAGCAAAACAGTCTAGTAAAAGATTGCTCACGGAGCAAGGAATTACAATTAAATCTATTCTTCAAAATGAGCTAAACAATGAGCAAGATCCAACATGCCTAACTAAACATCAACATCTCCATCATTACAAAAAGAAAAATCAAACAAGAAACAGGCACAAAGAGAAAGGGTAAGCTAGAGGAAAATAATTTTTAACATGTGAATAAATAAACAGACTATTAAACTCAAGCAACATGTGATGACAAATAATTCAAAGAGCTTTTAACTCAATTATCCATATACATGTAATGAGATTGAGTTCACTAGTTGCTTGCATTTGTGGTAGCCTTTACTGCTTTGCAGAGTCATTGCCAATAGGTTTCACCCTATCACAAACAAGGTTGGTCCATAATCATCTAAGGCTATATCGTGCCAAAGACTAGGACCTCTTGCTACTCTCACCCACTTGAACCAGTTTACTTTATGAGTCTGACTGATTCATTAGAGTGTCAGGATGCAGCTTTACTTGAATCATTATTTCATTACATACACTACAATAACACCACCATAAGATCTTCTTATGAGACTCATGGAGTTACGTCAAGCACACACCATATATATATATATATATATATATATATATATATTCTCATACATCCATTATTATTACATACCAAACTCAACAATTTCAATCCCTTTGCAACGCATAAAACATACATGGCATCATACTTTATGTCTTAAGGAGTAAATTAATCAATCATGTAAGCAATCAAGTAATTAATTTTTTTCCTGCACAAATATCTCAAGGTAAAAGTATTCGTTTAGGCAACAGGGATTCTTTCGGTCAAGCGAGTCCTTCTCGCTTGGACGAGAGTTTGAATAGTGGCACTACGAGCTTTTTGCGAGTTCTTGCTTAAGCAGGACCTTCTACCCTAGGCGAGATTATTCTCACTCAAAACTGGAACTTCTCGCCTGAGTGCAAATCGAGAGGTGAGGTTTCTGCTATTCTCACTTAGGCGAGGGTACTTACTTCAATGAAAACAACAAATTTTGACGATGCTCGCGAATGCAAACAAACAATTCCAGTTCAATCATCAACCCAGTACATTTTAACACCCAATCTCAGGCCAAAAACTAGAAAAAATCATTTTAAAAGCTTTTGAGTTCTAGCTTCCCTTACTTTGACTGAGGTTAACCCATCAAAAACCAGCCCCAACAAAAGAGCATCACAACACGACTATAGCTTAAAGAGTTGGCAAACAAGAACAAGGGAGACGAAAATGAGACATAATAAAGTACAATAAGGACGACTTATGCGGAGGAAGAGCCTTCGATTAGCTTGGAGGAGAGTTTGGCACAGATCTTGGATCAGCTTCTGTTTCAAAGGAGAGAAAAGAGTGTTGACTGTTTTGGTTGAAGAAATAGAATGGAAAGTATGTGAACAATTGAAATGGGTCCGAGGAAAATAAGTAGGCTGACCTTGAACCCTTTTATAAATCTAGGTCCAAAAATTTTAAAAACAGAGTGGGTTTCACATATATAACACAATATATAATATATTAATGGTAGCCTACCTACAAACCTGCACGAAACAATAAAATATATTTATTATATAATTTTTTATTTATAAAAATATAATTAGAGTTAAATATAAATATTTTATTTTGTAAAATTTAATAATAATATTTTATCTTTTTATTGTAAAAGTTTATCTAAATTATTTTTTTAATAAAATATATTTTTATCATATGATTATAAATATTTTTTTAAACACTAATTATAAATAAATTAAAGTTCATTTGAATGTTCTATAAATAATTAAAATATATAAAATTATACAAAAGAAAATCCCATATAATATTTATTTGATAAAATATTTATGAGTTCATATTTGTGCATTAAATTGTAAAAGAATTATAAAAATTAAATTAAAATTATTGTAAAATAATAAATTTTATATATTATAAAAATTATTTTTTATACATTGACCAAGTAAGAAAATCCCATATAATATTTATTTGATAAAATATTTATGAGTTCATATTTGTGCATTAAATTGTAAAAGAATTATAAAAATTAAATTAAAATTATTGTAAAATAATAAATTTTATACATTATAAAAATTATTTTTTATACATTGACCAAGTAAAATTTAATAAAAATTTTGTACATTACACTTTTATACATTATAATTTTTTTTTAAATTTATCGATATTTCAAAAAATATTGTAAATCTTATAAATAATTAATGATTTCTTAAATATAACTATAGCATAAATATGTTCACATCAAATTTAATTTGTAATTTAGTTTCAAAAGATAGATATAAATGAAACAATTAATGAATAATATTTATTTTTATTTTATAAAATAAAAAAAATATTTAAGTAAAAAAACTATTTAATAAAATTTTACTATCTCATTGTCCATAACATTTGTCACATGAGTTAAATTAAAGAAAAAAGTTAAAAATAAATTGTTACAACTTTATAGCAATTTGCAACCCATGTCCTTATTAGAACAATTATTAAACTATTACAATTATTGAAAATAAATCTTCTCCTCCCATATATCCAAAATAGAAGATAATCAAAACAAAAAGGCATGAAATAATAATAATAATAATAATAATTAAAGAAATTCAAAATAATTGAAGAGATCTCTTCATTTATCTTCAACAACTCTTGTTCAATGTTACTACTTATTTTTTCATCAAATTTCTCTTTCAGTTTTCTATTTTCTTGTTCATGGTCTCCAAGCTTCTTTCCTCATTAGCTCCTCATGTTGGTGGTGGAAGAAATCATTGAGAAGCACTTGAGAGGATTTTTGAAATGGAGTTCAGGTCAAAGCCAAAGCAATCCATTCTTCAGGTCACATCCAGGGGATGTATGGTCAAGAGCTAGACTTGGGTTTTGTTTGGTTGTGTTTTTTGTGGCATGATGATGTTTGTTGGGATTCTTTCATATTTAGGAACTAACAATTTGAAAAAACTATGTTTCCTTGGATTTTTTCTGCAAAACATATCCGTTTCTTTCTTTCTTTTCCTCTAAGCTGTTCAATTTAAAATAATTTATATAATCAGGAAAGAATGTTGTAAGTCTCTGGTAAAAGATGATTTTGCACTAATCATGATATGTAAACCAAATTATAAATTTAGAAAATTACAATATAATAAAATTATAAAATCTGGATGGACTCAATGATTATGTGTGTGATTCTAGATGAGGTGTTGGTATCACATGCATTATGCCATACCTAAAAAATGAAGTTTTAAACTTCCAATAACTCATATCATCTTACCTTAAAAAAAGAAAGAAAAATTCATATCCTCCGTCAGTTGTTTTGTCTGCGTGCTGTGTTTTTATTATAATAATATCAACATGTAAAACTTGTTCGTAGAAGAGGGACCAAGGAAAAAGAGATAAAAAAAAAAAGCAGAAAAGATACATAAGGCAAAATACTTGGCTAGAATTGAGTCAAGTTCGTGAAAAAAAAGTATTGAATCCATTAACAAAATATCACATAAAATGTACAATCAGATGACATTATTAGAAATTAGTTTCCACGCTCTCCATTCCACAGATGATGTGTTGTGATTTATATAATGTATATGAGATGTGATTACTGGCAATGATTTAGCACCCATTAGCTTTTGGTGCTTTGAGAGAGTTGATGTTTGACACGACACTAAGCATTAAACTTGTGCTTTTACTTACAATGTATATGGTTAAGGTATTTTTTTGTGTTATCAACATGGTTAGAAGAGTTTTAAGCATAACCCAACCCAACAAAATCGGTTTGTAAGGTGAAATTTGCACCTCACTTATATATTATGAAATTGTCTTATCTCTAGTCGATATGGAACTTCCAACACATCCTCTCACGTCGAGGTATATTCATCTCGTGCGTGGGATTATAAATCAGTGGATGATCCATTAGCGGCCCGATAGCGGGTGAAACAGAATATTCAAGAAAATTCACTAGGATAAACTCTAACTTGGCTCTAATACCATGTTAGAAATGGTCTTTAAGCCTAATTCAACCCCACAAAACCTACTTGTAAGATAACGTTTGTACCCCACTTATATATTATGAAATTGTCTTATATATAGTAAGTGAAACTTCCAACAGGCAGAAAAATGGATACATTATAAAGCAATGTTATTACTTGCTTTGCACATTCAAGAGAACCAAACATGTACACAAATAAGGGATTATCACCAAATTTGTTTTAGTAGCATTTTAACTTTTAAGTAATAGATTGAACCTCATTAACTTTTAAAAAGTGACTCATGAACTTTTGTGTTCTATGCAACTCCAAATTGTGTACAAAAGCAAAAATATAAGATATTGCTTATAGTACGATGAACTTAACTTGTGGAAGTGGATTTAACATACTAATTCAAGTGTTATAAGTTTCTATCAGAATATAGTAAATAAATTTATAATTCATATTAAAAAAAATATAAAAAAGTGTTGATAATTGAAGATAATTGTTAATATGTAAATTACAAATCAACATGTTTGAAATATAATATAATAAATTTAACAAATCTTAGATAAATTTTATATCGTATTATAAAATAAATTTAAATATAATACATTATCACAAAATAGACTTATAAAAATAATAATTATTTTTATTTCACTTCTTTTTATATGAGATTTCCATATTGATATTAAAATATCGTATTATAATATAAATTTAAATATGATACATTATCATAAAATTGACATAAAAATAATAACTACTTTTATTTCACTTTTGTTAGATATGAGATTTCCATCTATACATCATTATTGATATTAAAATAAAATAAAATAAACAGAAATAAACATTTCAAAAATATTCTTAAAAACAAAATATACTTCATGAATTGCGATGTTTCACCATATATACAAAAACCGCAAAAGTACAAAACAAAATACATATTAAGTCTCTTTGTCTACAAGAGGTACTTATTACACACAAAGTTGACTACCACAGTAAATCCATATAAAGTCATAACACTCTTTATTTGCATCTTCACCTTCATCCCTTTTAAGTTCCAGAAACACAACTCTAGCCTTAGCAGAATCACCGTCACAAATGAGCTATAAGAAACCAGAAACATTGTTCTTATAATGCTATGAACCTCCTTCTATAATAACCAAACCACATAATTGGCAGATTGATCATTGTTGCATCAAGTGCGTATCCTAACACTTGACGCAACTATAAGACAAAATATATGTATTTTTTTTCTATTTACCTTGTTTGCTTTAATTTCAATAACAAATAAAATATACTTATTTAAAGGAATGAGTATAAAAGTATATATAAAACTAATGATGGTTGCGCTTACAATGGCTTGGTGAGTCAGAGGTTGACCACCAATTAGTACCCTGGCACGGTGAATCAGAGGTTGACCACCAATTAGCACCCCGCCATCTGGATGCATGCCATCACACATTTCCTTAAGAAGATTCTCTCTGACTGTACTAAGAATGTTGGTGGAGGTGCTTGTACGGGATAAGCTTCTGTCAACACCAAATCTCGTTCGGGTGAATGTATTTGTTTTGTTAAAAAAAATAAAAAATAAATAAATGTTTTTGATTTATGGTAGGTTTTTTAACTTTAATTCTACCATGGAAAAAAATAAAAATAAAAAGAAAAAAAGGGAGAATTTAATTCGTTATCACACTCTTTATCAACAACTTTGTCTCCATCCCCTTTAAGTCCCAGAAACACAACTCTAGTCTTAGCTGAATCACCATCACAAATGAGCCATAAGAATCCAGAAACATTGTTCTTATAACGCTATGCACCCCATTCCATAATAACCATTTAACTGGCAGATTGATCATTGTTGCACCAAGTGTGTATCCTAACATTAACGCAACTATAAGACAAAATATATGTATTTTGTTTTTTTCTATTTACCCTATTTGCTTTAACTTCAATAAAAAATAAAATATACTTATTCAAGGGAATGAGTATAAAGGTATATAGAAAACTAATAATGGTTGCGTTTACCATGGCTTGGTGAGTCAGAAGTTGACCACCAATTAGTACTCTGGCTCGGTGAGTCAGAGGTTGACCACCAATAAGAACCCCTGCCATTTGGATGCATGCCATCACACATTTACTTAAGAAAATTCTCCCCAACTGTACTAAGAATGTTGGAGGTGCTTGTACGGGAGTCACTTCTTCCAATACCCAATTTCGTTTGGGTGAATGCCTTTGTTTTGATAAAAAAAAATAAAAGAAAAATGTTTTTGATTGATGGTATGTTTTGTTGACAAAAAGAAGAAGATGAACATCTTCCTCTAAAAAGGAATTTTGATGATGATGATGACTTATGAAGAAGTATGGAAGACTTGATGATGATGCATGGAAAATGTTGAAGACTTAAAAGAATGCTTTGATTCAAGAGATTAATTGAAGACTTAAGAGTTTAGTTGTTTAAAGTCTTGTAATATGTGTACATTATTTAAGATAGTTAAAATAGTAGGTCAAGAGTCAAAAGGCAGAACCCAAACAACAGAGCACTGAGAGAAAATTCTTATTTTTACAAAACGCACTGTGATAATCGATTATCACTTATGATAATCGATTATCATAAGTTTTCTTTTAAATTTTTCAGAAACTGCTCTGAAA
>Ga0214544_1008533_pt1 | contig 16962 bp, 19 predicted proteins | sample CNSS3metaG_FD_160074 | JGI IMG/M metagenome (GOLD analysis project Ga0214544, IMG submission 160074) | Root nodule microbial communities from cowpea collected in UCLA plant growth center, Los Angeles, California, USA - CNSS3 | ecosystem: Host-associated > Plants > Roots > Nodule | place: USA...
AAATTAAAATAAAGTTCTGACTCCATGAATTTGTCTCATTAATGATAACATAGACTTTTAAAAAGTTCAAAGTAGAAGAAAGATTTATAACTAACAAATATTTTTTATATAAGTATTAATATTTTCTTCTCTTCTACAGAAAAATTATGTATTTTATTAATTTATTTTAAAAATAGTCATTACATATTACACTTTTCTTAAAATCTGACCAGTTAATAGTTTCTTAAAATTACTTACCTTAAATATATTTAATTACCAAATTAAAAATTAAGACTTTATTTTCTCCTCTTCTATATTTATATTTTTCAAAATCTACTTTTCATCTTCCAAAAATGTAAAGATGTTAAGAATTAGGATAATGATATTCCAACAAAATTTTTTGACAAGTATTTGACACAATTTACGTGGCAGCGGTTTTTTTAATTTTTAATAACTGAAAATGTTTGTTCGCACGTGCAGCGGAAAGAGAAACACATTGGAGTTAAATGTTCGTTAGAGAGAGAAAGTGAAGACAGAGAAGGGGAAAAGTGAGGCCTGCACGTTGCGCAGTGAGAAACTGAAGAGAGAGAAGGGGGAAATTGAGGCCGACGAAGTGAGAAAGTGAAGAGAGAAAAGGGGGAAAATGAGGCCGGGGTGGTTTCGAAGTGAGAAAGTCAAGACAGAGAAGGGGGAAAATGAGATTCCGGCAACCATTTCGGTTGGTGGTGGTGGTAGGTCGTTACCTTAGTATAATTGCTCCGAAAAAGGTTCCAATTTAATAAATTGGTTCTAAGAAAATTTATTAACAATTTTTCCAAATTTATTTGTTTGTTTTAAAATAGTAGAAATAATAATATAACGTGATCAAAGAGAAAAAATAGAAAATGAATAAAAAATATAATTTAATAATTAATGATTAAGCATGAAATTTATAAATCATTAATGTTCTATAACAATTGGAGATAAATATATCTTAGTATAATTGTTCCCAAAAAGGTTCCAATTTAATAAATTAGTAGTAAGAAAATTTATTAAAAATTTTTCTAAATTTGTTTTTTTGTTTTAAAATAGTAGAAATAATAATATAAGTTGATCAAAGAGGAAAAATAGAAAAAGAATAAAAATTATTATGTAATAATTAATGATTAAGTATGAAATTTACAAATCATTAATGTTCTGTAACGAAGGAGATAAATATTATTTTAATGAACTTTTTTTTGGATTGACAAAAAATATATAAAGAATAGGGCAATTTGAGTGTCCTAATCCATATAAAAAATTAACATAGTTCTCTTGTACATAATATATATTTTTTTATCCTAAAGCTTTATATTACAACAATCAGAATTTATTCATGTCATTGTTGTGCTAACAAAACATTTTGATTAGAAATAACACGTTTTTTTCTATTTCAAGAATAGGAATAAGTGATTTTTTGTCTGATTCATGCTTCCCTAATGATTATTTTAATAAACTATTAGGTGAGGATTAATATATTGACTTCAAATTTTATAGTTATAATTATATTATACAATTAAATAATATTAAACCATGTATGTGTTGAAAGATACTATCCTTTCTAATATGCATAAATTGTGATATGTTGATCACAAAGACATTATTTTTGTCTTAAACCAAAAACGATTTGTAGAAATAATGTGTTGAAAGTGCTTGAGTTAAGTTAGAAGTGACTTGTTGGGAGAATAACTATATTAAGACAGAAGTGATTTGTTGAAAACAAATGTTATAATTGTTCAATAAAAGTGACTGGTAGTTGAAAAAACATCATTTTCTTTGCAACAATAGTTTGGTTAAGGAAACTAGACTAGTTAGTTAAAAACGAAATGTGATATGCACTACTAGACAAATTAGTTTGAAATTGATCTTTCCTTGATTTTAAATTTTATACATTGCATTACATTAACCTCATCTCACTAGTGAGGATGAGTTTGGAAACTAACTATCCTAATATGATACATAGTTAAAAGAGTATATCCTAGTCAAAGTTGGACCTATCATGCCCTCCATCACCAAATCCTTTTTCATTCTTACATTCAATATGGATATAAAGAAGTGGATTAGATATGTTGGATCAATTAGGGAGACAAGACCAACTTATAGTATACATTATTTTTTGGAAAAACCTCGAGAATCACCTTATTAATTAAGAAATAAGATAAAAACAAGGAACACAAGAATAAAATGTGGAAACCACGAAAATAAGAGAAAAAACAACCACTAGAGAATAATCACTATGTGCAAATTTATAAAACATACAAAAAACACTCTCAACCCTTTGACCTTAAGTACACACACACACACAAACACACACACTCTAGAGCAATAATTTAACTACATCTCATAACACTCTACTACAAGAGAGGATAACACAAGTCAAACACTAACTCAAAGTGTCTTAGACTTGGGGCAAGGAACATTATGGACTTAGAGCCTATTATATAGTCACTAACACCTACCCCCTTGGCTATCCTAGGCGACGTGGGACTTTTCAAGATATGTTATTTTCATCAGCCCAACGTTCTCCACCCTAATTAAAATAAATGCATCTTCATTGCCTATACCAGCAATCATACTCCACTATAAGGAGTATCATTTGGAATCAAGTCGTGCCGAGAATTTCTAGTTGGAATCAAACCATCCCAAGAATTTTCACTTGGGATCAAACCATCCCAAGAATTTCCACTTGTAATCAAACTATCCCAAGAATTTCCACTCGGAATAAGGCCATCCCAAGAATTTCCACTTAGAATTAAACCATTCGAAGAATTTTCACTTGGAATCAAACCATTCGAAGAATTTTCACTTGGAATCAAACCATCCCAAGAATTTCCACTTGGAATCAAACCATTCCAAGTATTTTGACTTCGAATTAAGTCATCCCAAGAATTTCCATGCACCTTGCATCAATGCTAATCAATGCCCGTGTATAATCACCACACACCTTGCATAAATATTAGCCAATGCTCGCACAAACACCATACACCCTTCGTCAGAACCATGTTGCAACCCATGATGCAAAACCATTGAACCTTGCAAAAAGCCACAGATTGATAATCCGCATTTCGCAGCCACTGTGCCATTAACTCCCTTGCCAGAGATGCAACAATCATCGATGTAACACTTGTTGACGTACCACCACCATTAACTCTCGTTGAAGCAAGTTTGTAAACCGCAGAGCACTTCCTCCACGCACATGTCGCAAATCGTGACTCACACAGATCAGATCTCCATCGTACTCACCGAGCCATGCGAGCACCAACTGTGACGTCCTTCATAGATCTAAGAGCATCGCGCCACACGCGAACTCCACTGCAAATCTATCACAACTCACACTCCTTGCACCTCCACGAACCCAACTACAGATTCACTATGTCAACACAACAATGATAGTGATCCTTCCGTCAAATTTCTCATTACAACTTCAACAACCTAGGATAATTCTCCAACAACAAGGAATTAATCTTTTCTGATGTGAAAGATCAGACTACACTACAACCACAAAGCATAATAAGAAAAAACCTACCGAACCATAGTTCTGATACCATTGTTGTAAAAAACCCCCAAGAATCACCTTATTAATAGAGAAATAAGATAAAAACAAGGAACACAAGAATATAATGTGGAAACCCCCAAAATCGGAGAAAAACCATAACCACCAGAGAATAATCACTGTGTAAATTTATACGACACACAAAAAGCACTCTCAACCATTTGACCCCAAGTACACCCACACTCTCCAAAGCAATAATTTAACTATATCTCACAACACTCTACTACAAGAGAGGATAAGACAAGTCAAACACTATCTCACAACACTTTACTACAAGAAAGTGTCTTAGACTTGAGGGAAGGAACATTATAGACTTAGAGCTTATTATATAGCCACTAACACCCACCCCCCTCGGTTATCCTAGGCGATGTGGGACTTTTCAAGATATGTTATTTTCATCAGCCGAACATTCTTCACCCTGATTAAAATAAACACATCTTCATTGCCTATACCAGCAATCATACTCCACAACAAGGAGTATCACTTGGAATCAAGTCGTCTCGATAATTTCCAATTGGAATCAAACCATCCCAGGAATTTTCACTTGGGATCAAACCATCCCAAGAATTTCCACTTGTAATCAAACTATCCCAAAGTGAAATATATAATTGACCACAAAGTTGTTCATAAAGGAGGATATAACTTACTTATGATTTGACTTCAGTGTAATTGATTAACACATGAACATGAACAAATTTGAACTCAGCATCAGTTAGCCAATGAATTGATTCTCTCCTTACATGTCGACCTTATTGTTGAAAAATAGACAACGTTGACACTTCTCTTTTACATTCAACTTCATTCCTCCAATTGTGTGGTGACAACATGAAGTTGTTGAAGTAATGAGAACAAAAGTATGTTGGTTTGTGACAAAATTTACATTCAAGCAATGCTGCATCATTTTTTCCACTATCATTGTCATAAAAGAGCATACAACCACTCACACAACAATCAATCTTCTTAGTCTCCAATCCCAATTTGATACTAACCTCTTAGCGTCATAATAACTCTTTGACAAGCTCATATTTGGTGGTGTGAGATCTAACAAAAGTTTGGTGAAAGCCTCTAATCATTGGTTGGGAATATTCCAATTAGACTTATGAGATAGAAGTCTAACACATACTAACAATTTAGAGTCTTTCGCCCCGTCAAATAAAGGTTGATTTGCCTCCACCAACAAGTTATAAAACCTTTGTGTGGATTCATTAGGACACTCTTCGAGTTAGTGTCATTGGGTTGTTAGATTGATTGAAATTGACACAAAGCATTATTTACCATCTCTTCCATGTCACACAATTGCTCCATTTCAACAATAGGTACACCATCTCTAGGGATAAAATTATCACCTTCATGTAAATCAACAACTGGCATATCTTCACCGTGTAATTTCTAAATCCAATAATTTGGTGTGAACCCTTTTTTATAAAGGTGAATTTTGCCAACCTCATCTGTCAAAATCCTTGTACACTCACACTTAATGCAAGGGCATCTAATCCCACCTTCAAGTTCAAAGTATCTAGACTTTCTTGCTACTCGAACAAACTCTTCAACGCTTAAGACAAAAGACTCCTTCAACCCCCTTCTACCACTATAACAACGACCATACATCTAAGCACGATTGAAAAAAGGTCCGCCCATGTTCTATAAAACAATAAAGGCCTTAAATTAGATTGTTAAAGGGAGAATTGGAATTAAGTGGAGCAATGTGGAGATATATCTCACTTATTTTGTAAGATATCCAAATAGTAACCAAACATCATTGTCCTAATTGGAATGCAAGTCCCATGACTATGCAGACCTAAAGTAGTAATTGGAATTACCTAGTTATAGGAATTTCGATAGTAATTACCTAATGATAGTAAAATGGATCCAAGATGGATCCAAAATCAGATTCAAAGCATAAACATATTCAAAGCATAAAAAAGATTCAAAGCATAAACAGACAAAAAAAAAACAACAATCAAAGAGCCAAATAAGCCACTCACCTTTACTTTTAAACTTCAGCAAAGAACACTCATTACCAATCAACAACCCTACTCACAAATACCTACATTGGAACAAATCATAACCAATAAAACCAAACCATTAGTTGCAACAATTAAAACTAAACAATTAGTTCCAGCAATTAAAACCAAACAATTAGCTCCAACAATTAAAACCAAAGAAATTTAGCAAGGGTTCAAACTTTAACCACTCTAAAAGTCACTTTTAATGCAACTTTATATATATGTTTTATTTGTTAAGCTCACCCTATCTGCGTGTGTTTGGCGATGATCGTGTACGCGGTACACGGGAGCAGATGTTGTTGATGTAGGTGGGTCAGGTGAAGCTTAGCTACGGAGAGGGGATATCCGGGGTGTTTTATATACTTGTATTTTCTACTTTTGGAAACAAAATGTAAACTCATTTGAGAAGTTTATTTTGGATTATGACATTTTGGAAATGTTGAACTTTGGTTTCAATTATATACATTTATGAAAGTTTAAATTTTCCCGCGTTTTGGGAAAATGAGGTATTATTAAATGCTCTGTTATTTATCTATTTTCTTTATTTTATTTATAAACTCGCAATATCATGACGGGATGTTACATAGGTGTCTCTTAGAACTTGTCTAAGTAGTTTTGTTATACTTTTTAGTTGCTTATTACAAACTTACATGAGGATATTGGTCTTATTTCTAGTTTATACTACTAATTTTATTTAACCTGGCTCCAATTTTATTTTAAGTCCCTTGACATGCCTTAATTTAGACAATAATTGTGTTTTTCAATGGAGCTTAGATGATTTTTAAAGAGAGGTGAAGCTAGGAGAAATGGGTCAAGAGCTACAAAGAGGTTATCAAGCCAAAAGCAATTTGTCATTATCATTAATCATATGTGCCATCTAGCTTTCATTCATAGGTTGCTTTTTTTTAACCATTTTCTATCATCTTTAACATGATCCAATTCATAGTTTTAGAATATAAACTTAAATCATCAAAATCCCAAAAAGTAGTTAATTTTGTTAAATTTCCCACCACTTATTTATTCTTTGAGTTTCAATATGAATTATTTCTGTTTTTTCTTGATTATGACAGTAATTTGATGATTGAAACATGTTTGTTTAGTGTTTAGATTCATGTTGGTTTTGAGTTTTAACAATTTTAAGTCACTATACAGAATTTGAGCCATTAAGTGTGGTTTTGCTGTCATATTCATAGTGAATTTTGCTGTCAATTGTGGTTTAATTAGTGGTTTTGCATTTTCTACATACTTGATTATGTTTCTACAATGTATCCATACCCTTAGACATATAGAAAATTAGTTGAATGATTTCATTAGATCACAACCTTAAAATTACATGATTATGTTTTTGTTGTCAATGGGGATTTCAACTACATCAAACTGCAGTAGATGTGAGTTCAGCTTGCTTGATTTTAAATCAACTCAGATTGGTCTAACATGGATTTTAAACCACTTGTTGTACCTAAAGATGGGCCCTCAACAGTTTTGTAATTACTAGTAAAAGCCACAAATGTTTTCTCAAACCAAACAAGCTCATGGCTCCCATCATTCTTGTTATATCTATGAATGTTTCATAAGAGGTTATATTGCAATTTTCCCCTAAATCTATTAAATCAACGTTTAAAAACATTACCAAGTTGAATGTTTTCTTTTAGTGGAAGCCAAAGCAAACAGTTAGCCCCTTCATGCAAATATGAAACAGAGTTGTTGGACTTGCCTATGTTAAGATGATTCTCTTATTTCATTTAAAGTTGTGTGTGCATATGTACTTTCGATAATATGAAGTGGTGCATTGCAAGTAAATCAGGGGTTTACATTCAACAAGTAATTGGAGGATTGATGAAGGAAAAAGAAAGAAGAAATTAGGGCTGAGAATTTAATTCTGCAACAGTTTTGGTAAAAACCAGTATGGTTGACTTTTGGGTTGACTTTTTGGAATTTAGCTTTTATACTTGATTCAACATTGGGAATATATGTGGGAAGTCCAATTACATTTGTTGGAAGCAAGAGAAACCTGGAAGAGGGATATAGGTTTGAATCTTGGACCAATTTCATGATACCCTTATCTAGCTAAGTTTAGCATAATAAGGTAGATTTTAGAAAATTGTTGCTAACATTTAGGAGGCTTTTAGAGGTGCATTTGGTGAATTGTTGAGTAGGTTTGGAGCACAAGAAGTGGCTTGAATCATGGTAGTTTGACCAGAGTGGAATGCAACCTATTTAGAAGTCCTAGCATGTTCAAAAACATTCATCTAACCAACATCAATCAATTACAACCCATAGAAAACGAAATTCAAACTTAAATTGGCAAATCATAGTGAAAAAAATTAAGAACACTTAAACTTCCTTCTATCACATTCTGCAGCAAGCCAATTAAAGTTTGTTGTCGTGCTAGAATTATTCCATGATTACGGTATCCTTTTTAGTTATTTGATTAGTCCAAACATTGTTCATATGATTAAAACCAATAAGTCTTACCTCTTAGTTTTAACGATTTTTTAAGTATGATTATGTGATTGTTTGTTCCATTCAATGTGGTATTTTTCTTGGCCTTTGAAAGATTTAGAATCTTGCAATCCTTATCATGTAAAAGGATGAATGACTAGTGTTATTCAAAGTTGTTGGTTTAATAGTTAATCATGAAATTTATATAACTTATCAAATATAATAATTCTACAAGATATTTGCAAAAGTGAAACACCAATATGCAAATCCTTTGAGACCAAACCAACATTGCAAATCTTAATAGAAACTAGATCACATAAACTAGGGCCCATAATTTCAATCGCTTGCTATTAACCATAAGGTGGGAACAAATTTTGTTATGGAACCTTGATTTACAGAAATTTTACCTGTTTTTTTAATGATGCACCTTTAAAGCATTTCAAACTCTACTTTTCTAGTTTAGTTTCTTAATTTTCATTTGTTTGCATAGGTAGTTTGTGAAATATGAAATGGTGCATTGCAAGTGAACCATAATTTTGTGCAAGTAATTGGAGGATTGATGAAGCAGTGTTGACAAAAGAATTATGCAATAGTTTTGGTAAAAACCTAAAATGTTGACTTTTGGGTTGACTTTTTGGAATTTAGCTTTTATACTTGATTCAGCATTGGGAATATACATGGGAAATGCATTTACATTTGCTGGAAGCAAGAGAACCCTGGAAGAGGGTTAAAAGTTGGGGTCTTGGACCAATTTCATGATACCATTATGTAGGTAAGTTTAGCATAGTAAGGTAGATTTTAGCAAATTGTGGCAAGGGTGTGGGAGGCTTTTAAAGGGGCATTTGGTGAATTGTTGAGTATCTTTAGAGCACAAGAAGTGGATTGAAAGATGCGTGACTACCTCATTGCACCATGAATACGAATGAGAAAGAATTAATGCATAATCCAATTGTGAAGTGAGAGGAGGTTCAAGTGTTGTATCGTACTCAATCATACCATATATACAATTTATCAAGCATTATCCTAATGCATAACAATTCAGAATAATAAGACAATGCATCAATCAAAAAAAAAAGAATCAATGAATTAGGGCTCGAGAGACAAAAGGAAAAATGGTCACACCTAGCAATGAATCAAGTATCTCACAAACGCCCCACAACCACTTCAACACACGCGACTGGGAAACACAATCCAACGGGATTGATAACCCTTACCAATAAAAAAACCACAATGAGAACCTGTGGATGGACAAATAATCAAAGAATCATAGTGATGATGGCCAGATAGACATACCACAACGATAGTGAGAACGTTAGAGAATGTAAGAACCGTGAAAATTAATTAATTAAATAATTAATTAATTAATAAATGCGAGTAGTGGGAGCCTTTATGGCATTAAATATTGATTGGTATGACGTGGAAAAGTACTAGCTCAAATGGTTGAGAGTACTTTGATTGTGTGAGAGAACTTGAGTTCGAGGCCTATGTATGCAAGTTATGTGTTGTTTGACTTATTATTAATTTTAATATTATACATGGTCATGTTGGGTGATAACATTGTCATGTTGGGATGTAGAAAATATGAGGGTTGTAAGACCCGTGAAAATTAATTAATTAAATATTTAATTCATTAATAAATGCGGGTAGAAAGAGCCTTTATGGCATTAATTATTGTTTAGTGTGTGATGTGGAAAGGTATTAACTCAAATGGTTGAGAGCACTTGGTTTCTGTGAGAGGACTTGGGTTCGAGTCCTATGTATGCCAATTATGTGTTATTGTTTTATTATTGAATTTAAGGATATGTGTGAGTATGTGATTGGTATTGTAAACTTATGTTGATTTGTGTATATCACCGAATGTGAATTGGCATAGTGGTTGTGCTTTTGCCTTATGAGTGGAAGGTCACGGGTTCAAACCTTGGTGGGCAAAGAATAAGCTTTATTTTTGCTAACTAGTAGTTGTGGTATGAATGTGAAGGGGTAAAGAAAACCTAGCAGAAGGGTAACCATTAGGTGCTGAAAAATCAACCACTAAGGGACTTGAATAGCCATTAAGCCCACACTAAAGCAATCCTGCTTTATTTTTAAAACCCTTAATTAAGACACCTATAAAAGGCCATTTTAAGGGAAAATAAGGGTTTTAGCAGTGTTGGGAATTGGCTTTTGAGAGGAGCACGAGTTCTAAGGGTGAGGGAAGAGAATTTGAGGCTGAATTGAGAGGGTATTGGAACAAAAGAGTGGGCAACAAAGGAGCATTTTCTTTTCCCAAATTGAATCAAGAAGTCCAGGTTAGGGGAACTGTCGTTGTGCGTTTGAATTAACTGATATGTGTTTCTGGTTTTGGGCCATTGTTGTTTTGATTGGTTTTGTGTTCATGAAATTTGTGTCATCTATGATGTAATTGGGAGTGCTGGTTGGGGTTTGTTTACACCTACATGATTAATATTATATGATTAGGAGGGGGATTTCGTATGGAATGTGGCACTGTTGAATTTGGATGCAATGTAGGCATTTCATATGGGTGGAAATCACGATTCAAAGGGTTGTTGATATGTTAATGTGTTGGTATTGATTGAATGCTATTGTGGTATATTTTTGGGACTGGTTTGGTATGGTTTCGAATGGTTTGTGTGCGTAAACAAAGGGAAACTCTTCAAGTCTCGCCCAAGCGAGTTTATCTCGTCTAAGCGAGAGTTGCAACACCTCATTTTTGGTTATGTTTTACGCTTCTCGCCTAGGCGAATGGGTTTTGGTTTGGGCGACGGACATTCTCGCCTAGGCGAGAGTGGCTCGCCTAAGCGAGATCGCAAGGAAGTGTACGCATGTTGAGCGCGACTTCTTGTTCAGGCGAGACGACTTCGCCTAAGCGAGATATCGTGGTCATTTGTGATGTTTTACGTGATTTGTAGCTTAGGCGAGGTTTGGGTGTGGTTTTGGGCGAATGTGTGGTCGCCTAGGTGAGAGGATCTCGCCTAAGTAAGATAACGTGAGGTGGCTGCTGTTTTAAGCTCGCCAGGCGAGGTGGGGTAGGCTAAGCGAGGCTGAGGGCTTAGCTTGGGCGAGGGTCCCTAGCTTAAGCGAGTTTATGCGAGTTGCTATGTTTTTTTATGTGCATGTGAGTGCATTTTAGCTGTTTTATCCTAAGGATAGGATGTATATGCATGTGGTATAGTATTCGGGCTTGAAGAACTAAGTCTAATAGGGGTCTGGGATGTGCTCGGTGGTTGGACACATGATGGGCAAGGAACTGGTTGAGTTCCCGTCGGCTACTAATGGGCGAGGAGTCCTTATTATGGTGATTGCATGTGGCGGGCGCACGATGGGCAATGAATTGCGATGTTCCCGTCGGCTACTATTAGGTGAGGAGTCCATAATTTGGTTGAATGTTTTTACTAAGGGTGAGGAGTCTATAAGGCAGGACTATGAGCGGGATAGGCTCATAGGGTTGGACCACGAATGAGTTAGTTTCATGGGAGCACAGGAAAGTCCCAAGACCTAGTTCATGTATGAGACTCATGAAGGATTATGAGGTCATGGTTGGGTTATTTGAAAAGTATGAGAATTTTAATAATGTTAATTGGTTTGGGGAAAAATATTTATATTCTTATATTAGTTTTATATGAGCTTAAGAAGGTGGTGACTCCTTTACGAGAGAGGAGATTTCCCGTCTTGGTGGAACAGGCCAAGAGTGTCGAGCATCTAGAGAAGGGCCGTGGCCTAGTGGCGAGTAGAGATCAGAAGAATGTCGTAGAGGCACGGCAAATGAAGAAGCCGTACAGCCAACCACAAACATCTAGGGGTCCTACTTGTTATTAGTGTGGCGGACCCCATTTGAAGAGAAATTGTCCACAGTTGACCGGTGGTGTAGGGGGATCCGGTGACCGTAGCAAGTGCTTCATATGCGACAAACCAGGTCATTTTGCGAACAATTGCCCTGAGAAGAAGAGTCCTGGGCAGAATGAGCTAGGGCGGCTGGGAGAGTATTTTCTATGACATCTACTGAGGCTACTTGGGATTTTTTGTATATATATTTAATATTTTACTTTTGAGATAATTATGTAATCATTTAAGGAGTCATTGAATTTTTATTTCAGTTTTATGAGTATGGACTCCTGATTTATGTCAATTATATTAAAGTTTTAAATTTCTCGTGTTTCTGGGAAATGGTTTTATTAAATGCATTCTTTATCTTATCTTGGATTTTATTTATTAAATTTTCGTAATATTCCTTAGGGATGTTACAAGGGTAGGTTGAAACAGGAGCTACGTCGATTCATTGTACCCCTCCGGATCAGGAGTTTCCAGTCTTGGTGGAGCAGGCCAAGGCCGTTGAACAATTGGAGATGGGGCCCAGTAGAGTGGCTCGACCTCAGAAGAATACCCTTGATTCACGGCAGCAGAAAAAGCCGTATGATAGACCATAAAGTTCGGTCAAGAAACTACAGTGCTACAACTATGGTTGAGAGCATCTCAGGAGGGATTGTCCAAAACCCTCAGGAAGCTCTGGTGGTGGTAGTAGCACTGGCAAGTGCTACGTTTGTCACCAAACAGGCCATTTCACACGTCACTGCCCAAATATGAAACTAGCTGGAGGTGCGCCAGCGAAGAAACCAGTCGGAGATCGACCTAGAGCCCCAAGGCGAGTGTTTACCCTGACGATACCGAGGCTATGCAGTCAAGCAATCTGGTGCAGTCCACTTGCTTTTTGTTTAACCATGAGTTTGCGGTGTTGTTTGATTCAGGAGCCACCCATTCATTCGGGTCTAATGAATGCGTGATGAGGCTCGGTCTTGTGATGCGAGAGCTTGGGTGCGAGCTGATAGTTGCGACTCCAGCTTCTAGTGAGGTATCCACCACTTCTATGTGTGGGGAGTGCTCTATGGAGGTGGAAGGCCGCAGGTACAAGGTTAATCTCATCTGCTTGCCAATGGAAGGGTTGGACATGATTTTGGGTATGGATTGGTTGGCTAGTAACCATGTTGTGATCGATTGTGGACAACGCAGAGTGGTATTTCCAGATACAGAGGGGTTGAAATTGATATCATCGAACCAGGCTGTGAGGGAAATTAAAGCTGAGGCTACTTGTTTTATGATAGTGGCTCAGGCAGAAAAGAAGAGAACAAAGTAGTCGATGAATATGGGGATGTATTTCCAGATGAGATACCTGAGTTGCCACCGAGTAGGGATGTGGATTTCACTATTGATCTCATCCCTAAAGCTGGCCTAGTGTCCATTGAGGATTTGCTTGAGAAGAAGTGTATCCGATCGAGTGCATCACCATGGGGAGCATCAGTGTTGCTTGTTAAAAAGAAGGATGGTAGTTCCAGGTTGTGTGTTGACTACCGACAGCTGAATAAGTTAACAATTATGAATAAGTACCCACTGTCGGGGATTGACGACCTATTGGATCAGTTTAGGGGAGCTGCGTTGTTCTCTAAAATTGATTTGAGGTCTGGCTATCATCAGATCTTGGTCAAACTAGAGGATGTGCAGAAGACAACATTCAGGTCTCGCTATGGACACTATGAGTATGTGGTGATGTCATTTGGGGTGACGAATGCTCCTGCTATATTCATGGACTATATGAACAGGATATTCTGGCCATATCTGGATCAGTTTGTCGTTGTATTCATTGACGACATACTGATATATTCTGAGAGTCGAGAAGAACACACGGAGCATCTGCGAGTGGTTTTGGAGGTTCTAAGAGAGCATAAACTGTATGGGAAGCTGTCGAAGTATGAGTTTTGGCTGGATGAGGTACAGTTCTTGGGTCATGTAATCTCAGCCCAAGGAATAGCAGTGAACCCAATGAAGATTGAAATAGTGGTGAAGTGGGAGAGACCACATACAGTAACTGAGGTAAGAAGGTTCTTGGCCTGGCAGGTTATTATAGGCGCTTTGTGGAAGGGTTCTCCAAGATGGTGAGTCCATTGACTCAGCTCACCAGGAAGGACCAGCCTTTCTCTTGGACAAACGAGTGTGAAGTCTGTTTTGAGGACATGAAGAGGAGATTGACCACTGCACCTATATTAGCTATTACTGACACAATCAAGACGTTTGAGGTGTACTGTGATGCTTCATACCAGGGCTTGGGTTGTGTGTTGATGCAGGAGAAACGGCCTGTTGCTTATGCATCTCGTCAACTAAAGGTGCACGAGAAGAACTACCCTACACATCACTTGGAGTTAGCTGCGGTAGTATTTGCTCTCAAGACATGGAGGCACTACTTGTATGGTTCACAGTTCCAAGTGATCAGCGATCATAAAAGTTTGAAGTATTTATTTGATCAGAAAGAGCTGAATATGAGACAGAGGCGTTGCATGGAGTATTTGAAAGACTATGATTTTGAGCTTCTATACCATCCAGGTAAAGCCAATGTAGTTGCTGACGCCTTGAGTAGGAAGAGAGTTCACATATCTGATATGATGGTGAAAGAGTTGGAGCTTATAGAGAAACTACGGGATATGAACTTGAGTCTACACACAAGTGCTGATCATATATGGTGCAACATGTTGTAGATCACTAATGATTTCTTAGACGAGGTTCGGGTGGAACAGGGTAAGGATCAATAACTACAATAGATAATTGGTGAGTTGCACACCGAGAAGAGGAAGGATTTCAGAATGGGTAAGGATGGCATCCTGCGCTTTAGAGAGAGGGTGTGTGTACCTAGGAATAGGGTATTGAGGAAGATGCTCTTGGATGAAGGGCATAAGAGTCGTCTTAGCATACATCCAGGTATGACTAAGATGCATAAGGACTTGAAATCGACATTCTGGTGGACGGGTATAAACACGGATGTGACCAATTATGTTGCTTCCTGTTTGGTATGCCAGAAGGCGAAAATTGAGCACCAGAGGCCGGGTGGCACGTTTGAGCCTCTTGACATTCCTCAGTGGAAATGGGACAGCATTTCCATGGACTTTGTTACCCACTTGCCGCGGTCTGTGAAGGGGCCTGACTCGATCTGGGTTATTGTAGACAGATTGACGAAGTGTGCGCACTTTCTTCCTATAAATCAGAAGATGTCCCTAGACAAATTGGCAGGTTGTATGTCAGGGAGATAGTCAGGTTACATGGTGTGCCTACGAGTATCATATCAGATAGAGATCCAAGATTTACATCAAGGTTCTGGCAATCCCTACAGGCAGCACTGGGCACACAGTTGAGAATGAGCTCAGCTTATCACCCTCTGACGGATGGGCAGTCTGAGGGAACCATACAGTCGTTGGAAGACTTGTTGAGGACTTGTGTGTTAGATCACCTGGGTACGTGGAGTGACATGTTGCCATTACTGGAGTTCACGTACAATAATTGTTAGTTTTGAAATGGTTGAAAAGCCAAGAAGGGGGGTTGAATTGGCTAGTTAAAAATTTAGGCTATCTTTGCAAGCTAAAAAGCACCTTTGATTGAATCAAATAGATCACCAATTTAGGATACAAATAGTACGGAACTATACACTTTCAGTCGATCAAAAACAGAGTTAACAGATTGATTTTACTAGACAGATTTTGTTCTGGTATAATCAATCGATTGAAACTGAAAAACAGTCGACTGAAATACTGGGAAAAATACAGAAATGCGAATTTGAATTTTAAACCAGAAACAATGCTCAAGAATGATCAAGATCAGTTCCAAATGATTATACAAACATGGTCAATGCTTCAGATGCTATGAAAACATCCAAGAACATGAAAAAGAAGATTAAAGCACAAGTTTATGAAACTTTAAAATGAAAATGCACAGGAGAAAGGTTAGAGAAAAGAGAACACCATGAATTTTTATACTGGTTCACTCAAACCTGAGCTACATCCAGTTTGTCAAGACAACCTTAGCTTGACTTTGCACTATTTCAAAAGTTTTACAAAGAATCCACCCTTACACTTCCAAAATATGCAAAAACACCACAAAAGACTTTTGAATCACACAAGAGTCACACCAGTACAGCAAGAACCCTCTTGCAGACCTGGAAAACCACCAGGCACACACACAAAGCTTGAGAAAGATCAAACCTTAGTAGTAGCACAACCTTGCCTACCACAAACCACTTTCTCCAAGCTTCAAACCAAGCCAAAAGCTTCAAGAATTGATCCAAGATCAATCTTCAACAGCTGCAACACCTATGATCACGAAGGAGAGAGTTTCCACAAGTTTCCAGAACCAAATTGTGCACTAAAATGATCAACAGACTTCTCTTTCGAAAATCACAGCTTTTATAGTCAAACTGTTATGAAATTCAACATATTGATTTTCAAATCAATCGGTTGATTTCACTTGACTTAAGTGAAATCAATCAAGTGAAATCAGTCGATTAAAAACTAAATCAACTGATTGAATTTGTTGCAGTTTAAGACTACTGCAGCCAACCTTTTAACCTGTTAAAAAGTCATTTAACAGATTAAAAGAGATATTTTAACCTGTTTAAAATCATTCAACAGATTAAAAACACAACAAAGACCAAACTACATCTAATTAATGCTTTAATGTCTACAACATGAATTACACACTACAAGTACACTTTCTTAATGAAGTAACAACATGGAGAGCACATGTTTCAGCCTTGATCACCATGGATATCATCAAATCTCCTTTCCTTCATCAATGTAGGCTTCATTCCAATGTTTATGGCTTCAAGATAGTTTAAAAGAGCTTCATTCAATCTTTATCAAATCTTCAAGAAGGAAACCACCTTGGCTTCTCATGTCAATAATCTCCCCCTGATTTGATGAAGCCAACCTCTATTCCATCTATCTTCTTCTATCTTCCATTGCAAAATGCTTCTTCCGTTTGTTGGTGATGAAGGATTAACTTGTTCCTTTTTAAGATTATTGAATATATGGTGTGAGTTGATTAAGAAAGCTAAGTGAAATCCCCACTGGACATTAAGATAGCAAGCTATCTAGATGTGAAGGTTCCTTTCACAAAGCTCAAGAGAAGAAGATGATGGATTGATTCAAAACA
>Ga0214544_1008534_pt1 | contig 16962 bp, 16 predicted proteins | sample CNSS3metaG_FD_160074 | JGI IMG/M metagenome (GOLD analysis project Ga0214544, IMG submission 160074) | Root nodule microbial communities from cowpea collected in UCLA plant growth center, Los Angeles, California, USA - CNSS3 | ecosystem: Host-associated > Plants > Roots > Nodule | place: USA...
ATATATAAATATATATATAAATATATATATATAAAGCTGAATGTGTAAAAAAAAAAAACCAAAAAGTGAAGTCGTCAGGCCCAATGACGACTTCACTTTTAAAATATATAGAAACCGGCTTCTGAGAGCACGATTTCGCTTTTTGGAAAAAAAAAAAGAAACCGGCACGGTAGAGGACGACTTCACCTTTAATGTCGTCCTCCACCACGACGACTTGACCCTATTTTGCAAAAAAAAATTCAAACGACCCTTTTTTACAAATTCTTGGTCAAAGTGACCCCTTTTTACAAAAAAGCCGAAAATGAACCCACTTTGTTTTCTTTCCATTTTGATAGATCAGACAAATAAGGCTTAATCAATTTTGGTTTCATAAATTTGCTTCACATTTAAATATAATGTTTCTCATGGTTTGGAAATTTGAATTTTGTGTTCATAAGAAAATATTAGACATCTATAAACATATACATTCAGATTCGGCTAAAAAGTGAACCAAGTAAAACACTCGTTTTAGATATAAAAAAATAATCTCAACTTTTTTAATATTAATATTTTTTTATAATTCATTTTGATTTTGATTTTCTTCTCTTATATTTCCGTGTCTTCTATTGACTGATTTCACTCCTTGTTTATTGTTTTTTTCTATTATATCTTTTGAGAGTTTTGACAAATTCATTTCTTGAATTTCATGTTGTCTGTGTGTACTTATCTTTATCCTCATTTCTAGTTAGTATGTTTGTCTTTGTATTTGTGTGGTTATTATTTTTATTCTATTTGTTAGATTTGTATTAGAATTATAAATGTGTTTATTTTGTCGAGTTTTATTTTTCGATACTTTTAGATTTATGGATTTCGGAAGTTTTTCTGCATATATTTTGAGTAGAACTAAAATTTTTGCTTAGATTGAATTGTAGAACTATTAACTATGTTAGGGTTTTGCTTTTGGTGATAATGGAGATGAAATCTCTAATGAAATAAGCGATAATTATAAGTTGAAATTGGAGAACAGTGTAAAATTAAATGAAAGTAATTAAGATATTTTTTCATAAGAAAAACTCAAAAAATAAATTTTAAATAAAAAAATACATTCTTAAGTTTACTTTAGGTCTCCCAAATTCTTGGTGTTCATCTTGCAATTTTAGATTACAATACATAAGGTATGAAATAAGTTTTCCTCTTTTTTTTTTCTTTTAATTTGAACCTTTTATCTTGTGTTAACTCAATAGAAACCAATTTTAATGACAAAAAATAGTTAGTCACTATAGTAACATTTAGATACTAATTTACAAAATTAAAATTTATTGGTTACTAAAATAGTTATTATTATAAATAAAAATTTATAATTAGTCATAATTAATTAGAGACTAACTTAAAAACTAATTTAGAAACTCGAGTAACTTTTTTAATTATTCTTCTTCTCCATTAATCTTACTCTTTTCTTAACTACCTTTTTTTTTTTTTAATTTTGTCTCCTTCCATAAGATTTTTATTTTTTATCCCAAAAGAGGTAAAAATAAAAGAAATAGTGTTTGTCCGAGTGATAATGAGAAAGAAAGAGATAAGTGTAAAAAATATTTTATTTTTTTCGATCCCTTTTCATACTATGTATTTATATCTACACATTAATCATATCATTATTTTCCCTATAAAAACAAAGGGTAGAAAAATAAAGAGTGAGGACGAAAAGGTGTTGGTTGTTAGGCTAATGAGAAAGAGTATGATAATTAAAAATAAATTAGGCTTTTTCTTTTTCTTTCCCTTTTTTATTTTTTTTCATCTCTTTTTTTTTCTTTTTTTGCTAAAATTAAAATTTGAAAATTTTTGAAAAAAAATATTTCACTTTTTTTATTTATCATTAACTAAAAATATTTTTTTTTTGTTTTTTTGAAAATAAATTATTCCTCGGATAAAATTGGGTGTTAACATGAATTTCTCAATAGATAGTGGATTTTGAACCATCTTCAACCTCTATAAATAGAGGTTCATGCTCACCTAATACACTATACACTTTCATTTCATCTATTTCTCTCATTCTCTTTTCTATCTTATATCTCTTTTATAATATCCTGGATATATTTACTCCATTAAAAGATAATTATTTTTTAATCCTCAAAATATTCCAAAAATTCTTATCATGGAGACTTGTACAATACAACACGAATAAGTTGTTAAGTACAGTGAATATAAACGCATTAAGTATTACAACACGTACTTCCTCTTCCTCTTAAATGTGTACTATGGAGGAATTTAACTTTACTAGCCCATTAGCCTTTTTGAATTCTTTGCTTTCATTTCTTCATCTAATCTTGAAATAGTAGAAAACCTTGAGGGAGATTGTTGTTACTGTGTTGACTTTTAAATGTTTAAGATACTTATGCATACACATTAGAAAGTCTAAAGCGAGAAACATACTCATGTTGTGTAGATTTGTGGTAAAAGAATCATCAACCAATTATAATTTGTCCAACTAACAATGATGGAAAATGATTTATTTTGAAAACTTCTTAAAGAAATTTAATGAAAGTAAAATGTTTGACAAGTCTGTCAAAATATCCCTATTCCCACCTAAAAACAAAGTATGACTTGAATACTTCACTAAAGCAACTTGTACGATTTGTTTTAAATATAAGATTCATTTTTATCATGTTTTAATTACTTTTTTGAGTTTTATTATGTCACATTTTTTTAAAACGTTTTTGAAGTTTTTATTTTAATAGAAAAAGTTTATGAGATTCACATGCTTGTTGACATTTTATTTAATTGTTAAAAAATATATTTTTAAAATAAAGATAACTTTTTATTCTTAAGATTCAAAATCTTATTTTTTTACATCATATGAAGATATCTTAATGAGAAAGTTTTATAGAAACCATTTCTTATCTTTATTCAGTGTAAAACTTATATAATAAAAATGGTCCAATAAAAAAATTTGATTTCCAGTAGGAAATGTTTTAGAGGTATTTAAGTTAGATTACAACAGGTCCAATTAATGTTTAGAAATGTTATTGGGCTGCTTCTTACGCGTTAGAATTTTCAATGCAAGAAAATATATTCACACGGTTAACAATAAAGACCGTTGTACCAATTTAGACTATTGTTATCTACATATATTTGAATAAATCAAATTTGAAATTGATATTTGATATTTGAATGGTTAGGAAACAGTAATTTGATGAATGTGTATTAACTATGTGGCTATGGTTCCCAAAAAAGTACAAAGAAATGGTTGGTGGCGTTTCATAATCCTTTCATTTTCAAACTAGTTTCTTGTAAGAGGCGTAGCCATAGATTTTGTATGTTTAGTTTCTACTTTCAACCTATGACCGTACAAGAGAGCCATCCACGTCAAATGATTGTGTTGTGTTGCTTATACAATTTTCATACTTCTCACCCATCCACGTCACTCCACTATTTCTTCCTACATCCAACATTTTCCCTTCTCAATACTTTCACACACATAACATTATCCTCGTCAACGCAAATCAACCATTATTATTTTTTTTGTTATAATTATGAGTGCCATACAGAGAAACCAAATAAAAAAACTGGCAATAGTAAACAAATTCTATATGAAAACAAATATCATCAAATGAAAAAAAATTCCTCTACATATGAGTAGAAACCAAATAACAATTTTTATTTCTTCGCTAGCATTGGGCCAATTCGTGCTTCTTCTAAACAAACGTTGTAGAGATGTCGGAAAAAAAATATGAATTGGTCCAATTGGAGGGAAAATTCTTTCTGCACCTCCATACTTTCTTACACACTCCATATATTTTAAAATTGTAATTTCACTTCTTTTTTTTCATTTTAATTCTGAATTACATAAATTACACAATCCAAATTTGTATTTTTCATTTTGCACTGTACAATTTAAAACGTATTTTTATTTTATATTTTAGACTGTATAATTTAAAATACAAAATTTGTGCTATCAAATAAAAAATAAAAAATTGAACTGTATAATTCAAAATATAAATTAAAAAATGTATTATAAATTATACGATTTAGAATGTAAAATAAAAATGAATTTTAAATTATATAATTCAAAATGTATCTTTTGAAGGTAAAATGAAATTTATCTCAGGAGAGTGACGCTCATGTTCTATGTTGTTGGTTAAATGAAGGGGCTGCAGTAAGAAGAAGAAGAGGAAGTGAAGGTGGAGGTGGAGTGGAGGAAGAAGATGGGAAGAAGGTAAGGTGGAGGAGGAGGAGAGAAAATGAGAGCAAATTTGACTTTTTATTTTTGAGGTGCAGGAAGAAATACTCCAATTGGAGACATAAGCCCAGGCCCATTTTGAGGGTGGAGCTGCTAAGGGCATAAGCCCATTATAGTACGGCGTAAGATCCAAGGCACCAAAGATTAAGCGCAATTTTGGTGGAAGAGCAGGCCCAAATAAAAAACGTACCCCTCTTAGAACGTTGTCGGCTAACTAGGTCTGTTATAGTTAGTAATCTCAGAGCACATGGTACATTTCTCTTTCATTTTTTTTTGGACTTTATATATAATAGAGAATTGCACCGTAACATAGTGTAGCCCTGGCCTGGCCTGGCTTGGCCTCAACCTGCTTCTAGTTTCTAGGAGCTTCCACTGAGAGCTGCTAATTTATTATTACGGAATTTGCGAAAGGATTGTGCCGGGTGGTTGGGGGATTAGGATTAGGGTTTTGATGGGTACGGAGAGGAAGAGGAAGGTAAGCTTGTTCGACGTGGTGGACGACACTGTCGCTAAGATGGCCAAATCAAACGGCGGAATCGTCGCTAACAACCTCATCAACCGATGGAACGGGAAGCCTTATTCGCAGAGGTATCACGATATTTTGGAGAAGAGGAAGACCCTCCCCGTTTGGCACCAGAAGGAGGAGTTCTTGCAGGTTTTGAAGGATAACCAGACTCTCATTCTCGTTGGTGAAACTGGTAGTGGAAAAACCACTCAGGTCAGTTTCTAATTCTTTCTATTGCTTTTGCTTTACCTTCTGCAATGTTTATAGAGTACTAGGAGTAACTTCAAGACATTAGGGAGCGTTCTGTTTAAAACACTAAGTGTAGGTAACAACTTGTACGTAGCGGACTAGGTGTGGATGTTAGATTCATTGTCAGATATTATTGGTTATCTTGTCTGTGAGTTTATATTTGTGTTGGTTCTGTTCTGTATTTTAATGTGGCACGTTTCTTATTGTCTTTTGTTTTATGTTCCTGTGGAACAGATTCCTCAGTTTGTTTTGGAAGCTGTGGATATAGAAAGCCCTGATAAACGTAGAAAGATGATGATTGCGTGTACTCAGCCTCGTAGAGTGGCTGCGATGTCTGTTTCCAGGCGTGTGGCTGAGGAGATGGACGTGAATATTGGAGAAGAGGTTGGTTACAGCATCAGATTTGAGGATTGCAGTAGCGCCAGAACAGTTTTGAAGTATGTTATATTTTACAAAATTGATTCAGAGCTTGCTTTGCGACTTTCGTTTTTTTTTTATTGTGTTCTTTTATTGCTAATGGAATGTTATGTTTTTCTATGCCGCTAATAGGTATCTCACAGATGGTATGCTTTTGAGAGAAGCGATGACGGATCCACTTTTGGAACGATACAAAGTAATTATTCTTGATGAGGCACATGAGAGGACTTTGGCTACCGATGTGCTGTTTGGTCTTCTTAAGGAAGTGCTTAGAAATAGACCTGACCTGAAGTTGGTTGTTATGAGTGCAACTCTTGAAGCTGAAAAGTTCCAGGGCTACTTTAATGGGGCCCCACTTATGAAGGTTCCTGGAAGACTACATCCGGTGGAAATCTTCTATACTCAGGAGCCAGAGCGGGATTACTTGGAGGCTGCTATTAGGACTGTGGTGCAGATACACATGTGTGAACCTCCGGGAGATATACTTGTTTTTCTCACAGGAGAGGAAGAGATTGAGGATGCGTGCCGCAAAATATCAAAAGAAATATCAAATTTGGGAGACCAGGTGGGTCCTGTGAAAGCAGTTCCCTTGTATTCTACCCTTCCTCCTGCTATGCAACAGAAGATTTTTGAGCCAGCTCCACCTCCACTAAAGGAGGGAGGGCCACCTGGAAGGAAGATTGTGATATCAACAAATATAGCAGAAACTTCGTTGACAATTGATGGTATAGTCTATGTTATTGACCCTGGATTTGCTAAGCAGAAGGTTTACAACCCTCGGGTCCGTGTCGAGTCTTTGTTGGTGTCTCCAATATCAAAGGCTAGTGCTCATCAGAGATCTGGGCGTGCTGGAAGAACTCAGCCAGGGAAATGTTTTCGACTTTATACTGAAAGAAGTTTCAATAATGATCTTCAGCCACAGACCTACCCTGAAATCTTGAGATCTAATCTAGCCAACACTGTTCTTACCTTAAAGAAACTTGGTATAGACGATTTAGTGCATTTTGATTTCATGGACCCTCCTGCCCCAGAGACCTTGATGCGAGCACTGGAAGTGTTGAATTACTTGGGTGCTCTGGATGATGATGGAAACTTAACTAAGCTGGGTGAGATTATGAGTGAATTTCCACTGGACCCTCAGATGTCGAAGATGCTCGTTGTTAGTCCTGAATTCAACTGTTCAAATGAGATTCTTTCTGTTTCTGCCATGCTATCAGGTATTTTTCCTTTATTTAGTTGTTTTTGTGTCTGTCTAGAGTCCAACCATAATAGTAAGGGGTTGTAGGTTTGCCGGGCTCCACTTTGAAGGGATGCCCCGCAATTGCACATGTAACACATGCACAAAGGCAATATTGTGCATATGATGGGGATGTTTGACTGCTTACCCGTGTGTTTAGTTGCACATGGATGCGGTTAGTGGAACATGTCCTGTTAGGTAGTCATCAGCAACTGTCTTCTCTGGGTTCCATGCCCCCGGTTGGCATGCACCATAGGATTCTAAGTAAATGCTGATGCAGATAGTTGCAGTTTCTCAGTATTCTCTCAATCTCATGAAGAAAATGGTGTGGTCTCGCCTCTATGCATCTGCTGACCTTCCGTGGGCCTCCTCTGTGATAATCATTTCTTTCTTTAGTACCCAATTGCTTTGTCCGGCCTAGGGAGGCACAGAAAGCTGCGGATGAAGCAAAAGCTAGGTTTGGACACATTGATGGAGATCACCTCACGCTCTTGAATGTATACCATGCGTACAAGCAAAATAGTAAGCACTATTATGCTACCTTTTTTTTAAACCATCACATTCTTGCTATTAATTTGTTATATTTTCGCATTTATTAATTGTATGTGAATGGCTTTTACAGATGAGGACCCTTCTTGGTGCTACGATAACTTCGTTAATCATAGGGCGTTGAAAGCAGCAGATAATGTTAGACAACAACTAGTGCGAATCATGGCTCGGTTTAACCTGAAGTTATGCAGCACTGATTTTAATAGCCGTGATTACTATGTCAACATAAGAAAGGCAATGCTAGCTGGATATTTCATGCAGGTGGCTCATCTGGAACGGACAGGACATTACCTGACGGTGAAAGACAACCAGGTCTGTTAAGGGCTGCTATTTGTATTTTATGTTTTCCCTTCTCATTTTGTTTTCACTACTAAAAGAACTATCGTGTATGCTGGAAGGTTATATTTATATTAATTTATGTTTCTTTTCTGAGTAGGTGGTGCACTTGCATCCATCAAATTGCCTGGACCACAAACCGGAGTGGGTAATTTATAATGAATATGTTCTTACTAGTCGGAATTTTATTCGAACTGTCACAGATATACGTGGAGAATGGTAAGGATTTTGTTTGATTTTAGTATCTGGATGCTTTTGTAGCCAAGATTGAGTTTAACAATGTTGAAATGTTTAAACATAAACGCATTTCATCTATATGGTAGTACTTTGATATTTAAAGGGAACCTGCTTTTGAGGAAAAGAACGGTTAAAGTAATGTATTAATTATATGGTAGTTTTATATTGTAAAGTTTATTCTTGTGCCAAGTTGCAAGACAAACTGACATGATGTTAATTAGATATATACTTAGCTTTCCGAAAAATTGATGTTGAACAGGTTGGTGGATATAGCCCCACATTACTATGATCTGTCGAATTTTCCACCATGTGAAGCGAAGCGTGTTCTTGAAAAGCTTTACAAGAAGCGAGAGAAGGAAAAAGACGAAGCCAGAAATCGTAAGTGAAGTCCTACCATCCACGCCTTTTTTCCCTTTGGATTGGAATTGGACCTTTAGTCTCCTGCAATTTGACATCAAAATTTCGTCAGAGGAATGTTTACCTTTTTATTTATTACCACCTCTGAAAGACATTCATTGTTAATTTAAGCGAGGAAAAAATAGGCTATTTCTTGTACTATTTAGCAGCAGTGTATTAGTAATGTTTTATATTCGTCGACCTTCTGTTGTTACTTTTGACTATTCCATGCCTTCTTTCATTCTTTTGGTTTAGACGCCGCATCATTGCACTATCCCCTTCAGTTATACTAGCGAAAACATAGGCGTTTCCGCGCCTGTGTGTTCGCTTTTTTTTTATGTAGCTATGTGTATAATATTAAGAATAATAAATGACAATTTATGATGGGTATACTACATAGATTGGTTAAATAAGAAAACAGTAAATTACTAATTCGTAAGATTGCATATGAACTAATATTTAATACATTTGATCAAGATTTGGGTTAATGAGCTATATGTGATGAAGTCAATGGTAGTTGTCTATAAATATACAAACTATTTTAGTAGGTGTCTATAAATATACATTCATTACAAAACTGAAATATATATTTACTACATACATGATGTAGAAAAAAATTAGTAAATTAAAGTATCATACATTTACATCCTTAACCATTTCTTTAATTGGGAGGCCAAATAAAGATTGATGTCTAGGACCCGTATACAGCTGCTACTTAAGATGTAGTTGGAAGATTATACTATGGTTGATTCGCAGGACGCTCTTTAATGAATAAAGAACATATCTGAATATTTGGTTATTAAGTAAGTTGTCATCGTTCCCACTGCGATAGAGGAATTTTTCGGGACTTGCCCAGAATATCTTGGTTGATTACTTTTCCACCATAATGAATTGAAAAAGGATAGGAAAAAAAATTGAAACAATAAAAAAACATGAAAAGCGAATAATCATAAATTGGATAATTGGGCATTCAATAAAGATTTAATAGAGATAATAATCATAAATGAAAAGGAACAATGGAAAATACCTTTTTTGTTTTGTCCAATAAAGATAAATAGCATCAACAAAGTGAGTGTGAAATGATGTTGTTGCAGAGAAAAACAAACGGTAGAATAACAGTTACATGTTAAATTATTTTAAAAAGACGAAAGAATAAACATTAATAAATAAAGATGAAGAGAAGAAGCAGAGACATCCGATTTTATAAAAATCTTGTAAAAGTAACAGTCAATTTTTAAAAATTTAATAAATTATTATATTTAAAGGGTAAAATAGGTATTTTGAAATGTGGACACAAAAAGGGGAATCCCCTTTATATATTGTTATAGATTTTCATTTTTCTGAAAAAGATAAATGTTGGTATCAAATGCTTCGAAATAAAGTGGTGTTCATTTTTCTTAAATAGAACTTGTGCGTCGGTTGTTAATGCTTTGTTTGTATTATAATAGAAAAAGAAATAAACAGGAATGAAATGAAACGGATTGAATAAGAAGCAAGTAAAAGAAAAATGGAATATAAAAAAATTGTTCGGATGGATGATAAAATAAATATAAATTCCCTTTCTATGCCGTTGCTGAGTAGAAAGACGGTAAAAGAAAGGTCGAGGTAGTTGTGTTTGACATATTTGGTCGAAATTTAAAGGATGTTTTTTAATCATATTTTCAATTTTTTCGAAATTTAAAGAATCAGTTCCCATTCAATCGGAATATTAGAAATGGACTCTAAATAATTGAGAGAAAAGTACTCGAATTATATTAAATATTGGATGATACTTTTTATTTTTTACTTTATACATTAGTGTTCACCGGTCCGGGATTTTGCCGATAAGACCTGAGATTTTTTTCTTTCTTTTTCCTCTCTCTTTTTCTTCTTCACTGTGCTTTTGTTGTTTCTCGTCCTCGATTTATCAGGTCCTTTATTCCTTCGGTTACCTTATTTTCTGGCTTTTTGCTAACCACTTCCTCCGCTATATCTTTCTGTAACTTCTCCCGATAACTTCGCGTGATGATATTCCTAGAAAGAGGGAATATCTATTCGTCAGTTACAAAAAATCATGATGAGCGATATTCTTTGATTACAAGGGTTTCCGAGCTGTTTGAGGTGTTCAATGCTTTCGAGCTTGGCGAGCTGAAATCCAGGAGAGTACACAGCCCTCCAGCTTTTCATTGTGTTTGCACTGTGAAAAGTTGCCGTATCTCCAAATTCAATCCATGACATGACGTTTCTATCTTCATTTATTACGCTCACCTTACACGTGTCAACTCATCGAACCGATAGTGGTTTTGAATCTAACGGTTATAATTCGAATTAAAATAACCGTTTCGTTTTCTAAAACATCTCTCACCTTCTTTCTTGTTTATTTTCAACAATTTCTAAGTGAACCCTTGTCCGGCGCACCCTTCGCGGCGTTCACCATTGTGTTTCTGTTTTCTCTGTCTGTGACTTCAACCAAGGTATGCATTTCATTTACCTTTCTTGGAATTATTGTTGATGATGATACTCTTGTTCCTGGAATCATTATTGATGATGACACTCTCGTATGCACAATTCTTTCTGTTTCTTAATCTTTTCAGACTGGTAAACCCTAACTATGCTTAGTTTCGATTGATACTCAAGTTATAGACTACCTCGTTTTTTTTTCAAACCTCTTTGTGAGAATTTTCAGATTTAAACAAACGGGTGTATCTGGGGTATCGTATTTTTCTATTTCTTGCTTGTTTTTAAAAGATTTTAGGGTTTATGCTCAAATTCATTTTGTTTGACCTTAGTAGATCGAGGATGACTTCCTACGATTCACAATACCTTTGGGCTCCGTTAAATCTAAAAAGAGAGTGTACTGGTTTCTGCACCGAGAGACGAATTCAAACCCTTAGGGAAAAACAAGCTTTATGTAAGGATGACGAAAACGACGTGGTTGTGGGATTGTGCGAGTTAGACGAACCCTTGTGTAGGGATGACACTCTCCCGCTTTTGCAGACTTTCACCTTTATTTATGTTACCTTATTTGAAAGACTCGGTTTCAGACTCCCCTTCAACGATTTTGAAAAAGGGTTATTAACCGCGTTGAATGTGGCACCCGCTCAACTACATCCTAATAGTTGGGCCTTCATCCGAGCTTTTCACATCTTGTGTAGTGGTCTTGGGATCCGACCTACGCCAAACATGTTTCTATATTTCTTTGAGTTAAAAAATAGTTCAAAACTGCTATGGACTTCTCTGAATGGAGTAAGTGGGCGAGCTCTTTTTGCGTTATATCAATCATCCTATAAAGGTTTTAAAGGGGCTTTTGTAAAAATCTTGGCACCTTCCCACAATCCGACCTTGCTAGAAGGATTCCCCCTGTACTGGACAAAAAACCCCTCCCCAAAGGTTACACGTCAACTTGAAGACTTAAACCCTGTTGATCGGAAAGGCTGTGAGGAGTTGATGGGTCTAGAAGTCATTTTCGACATTCGAAAGATCTTAGAGCTTGAGTACCGGGAAGTAGATTTAAGAGTTTTCATTGGTATTCATCTGACTTAACAAAGCTTTATGCTCATTTTTGTAATTCTTTGTGCTCGTAATTCTTGAATACTGACCTTTTAAAGATTTGCAGAAAAACAAATGGCCCTCTCTCAAAAAGACCTTCTGCGGCGTATCAAACAGAAAGGGAACATCAAAATCGGGGCGAGCTCCCCGGTCCAAGGCTCGTCTTCGCATAGGGAACTAGAGAGCGAACCTGGAATTACAATAAGGGAGCCAACATTGAAGAAAAGGAAGGTAGCAAGCGAAGGGAATCAACCTCCCATTTCGGAAACTTCGGGTTCTATTGACTCCTTGCCTGATATCACGGAAATTAGAAAAGCGACGACAACGAGTTCGAGGAAGAGTTTTTGGGATGAAGATTTTGAACACAGCTCATGGACGAGCTCATAACTTCTCAGCCACGGATGATGTTATTCTTTCAAAACAGGTTTCCAGCTCGTCCCGAGAAGGACTGCTTCGCTATTTACATCAGGCCGAAGCGTCTTCCCTGTTCTTGGTCAATCGCTTAGAGGCATTAGAATTAAGAGAATCATGCTTGGTGCGTGAGGTGGAGGCTTCCAAAAAGGAGATGACGCAACTTCGATCTGATGTTGCCGAGCTCGTTAAAGCTCGTCAAATTTTAAAGGACAAAGAAATCGAACTGGGCGACAAACAAACTGAGTTGACGACTTTAAAAGCTAAAGTCGACGAGTTGACTCCGAAGATGGAAACTTTTGAGACTCAAGTTCGGGAATTGGCGAAGAATTGTAAGAAATTGGAAAATGAGAAGGAAGAGATGGCCGACCAACTATGCACCACTTTGAACCAAGGATTTCAACTAGCCTTGAACCAAATCAAAGTGCTCTACCCTGACGCGAATATCTCAGGTGCTGATATTACTAAGGAAGTGGTGGATGGCCAGCTCGTAGAGATAACCGATGACTAATAGCAACTTTGTAATAGTTTAGATTTCAATAATATTTCCTTTTATTTTGCAAGGACTCCGGATTTTGTAAACACTAAGTAATTTCTGCTTTATATTAAGTTTGAGATTTGACTATGCAATGTTTTGATTTAAAGCATTTTAACTTAGGAATTCCTATGGGTAGGAGTGATCTACCAGATTGAGGCGAGTGATATGTAAAATCGGACCGCGTCAGTCTCGTAATGTGTAAACAAGAAAGATAGAAGAAATAATTATTGTAGTATGAGATATTCCTTAGATAATAAATAAGAAGGAAATGGAAAGCATGCTTTAGCATTATTACGCTTATTATTATAATCAACACACTGGAAGAGTACCTTGAATATTTGAGCGGATCACCATTTCGGGTTGAGATGGATGAGGTGCTCGGCATTCAACCGCATGATTCAGTCCGGGTTGACACGGCTGAGCTGGGACATATGATCACATATCCTGAGTTGGGTCAACGAAATCCTCAGCGTTCTGTGTGGCGAGATCGGATCGACATAGCCCTCAGTGTACTGAGGTTTAATTTTCTTTTCCTCGAGGAGTCGAACCGATTAAGCCCTTAGCGTACTGAGGCTTAAACGATGAAGTCAGACCGGTCGAGCCCTCAACGTACTGAGGTTTTATTCTCGAGGAGTCGGACTGACTTAGCCCTCAGCGTACTGAGGTTTAAACGATGAAGTCGGACCGGTCGAGCCCTCAGCGTGCTGAGGGTTAAACGATGAAGTTGGACCGGTTGAGCCCTCAGCGTACTGAGGTTTTATTTTCTTTTCCTCGAGGAGTCAGACCGATTTAGCCCTCAGCGTACTGAGGTTTAAACGATGAAGTCGGACCGGTCGACCCCTTAGCGTACTGAGGTTTTATTTTCTTTTCCTTAAGGAGTCGGACCGACTAAGCCCTCAGCGTGCTGAGGCTTAATCGATGAAGTCGGACTGGTCGAGCCCTCAGCGTACTGAGGTTTTATTTTCTTTTCCTCGAGGAGTCGGACCGACCTAGCCCTCAGCGTACTGAGGTTTAAACGATGAAGTCGGACCGGTCGAGCCCTCAACGTACTGAGGTTTTATATTCTTTTCCTCGAGGAGTTGGACCGACTTAGCCCTCAGCGTACTGAGGTTTTATTATATAAACTCAAAAAGGAAATTTTAAAACACATCATATGAATAACTCCCACCTCGTTAAAAAACCCTCCCGTGTGGCAGGGAAAAAGAGTGTGGGGTTTTATTATTTCAAAGGGAAAAACAAATGTGTCAACAGTTTGTTACAAATTATAAAAAATGGAGAAGAAAGGAAATAGAGTGCTAACTAAAATAAAAGCGCAGATTGGCAACATTCCATGTCCTAGGTATAATGGTCCCGTCCAAGGTTTCCATTCTGTATGCACCTCCGGGTAATACCTCCCTAATCCGAAAAGGACCGACCCATTTGGGTGATAGTTTATCCTCCACCTCAGTCACGTGTGCTCTTCTCAGCACTAAGTCATCGACTTTAAAGTCACGGGGGACAACTTTGGTTTTGTACCTTCGTTCAACCCTTCGTTTTGTGGCCTCTCCAGTAATTCGTGCCAATTCTTGTATTTCGTCTAGGACATCCAGGTTAGCTCGGATTCCTTCATTGTTCTCCTCCATGGTGATTTTAGTTATGCTATCCGAAAAATTCCCGATCTCAACTGGTAATAAGGCGTTCGTTCCATAAACCAGACTGAAGGGAGTTTCATGAGTGGTTGATTGAGGCGTGGTGTGGTATGCCCACAAGATTCTGGGAATTTCATCCGACTAGGAAGTCTTGGAAACTAGTACTCGGCGCTTAAGTGCTTTCAAAATTACCTTATTCGCCGCTTCTACTTGACCATTTGTCTGCGGATGTTCAACCGAAGAGAAACATTGAGTGATTCCTAATTGCTTACATGTGTGTCGAACCTGCACACTGGTGAATTGAGTGTCATTGTCGGATATGAGTCTGCAAGGAACACCAAACTGACAGACTATGTTCTTCCATAAGAATTTTTCTACTTTAGACGCAATAATTGAAGTGACTGGCTCTGCTTCTATCCATTTCGTTAGATACTCTACTGCCACTATGAGGTATTTTAATTGCTGAATAGATGTTGGGAAAGGACCCAAAATATCTATCCCCCAGGTAGACCTTCAGGAGGAGATCGATAGAAATCTCCATGCCTTTGACACTGATCGCATCGTTTGGCATGTTCCATGCAGTCTCTTTTCATTGTAGGCTAGAAATACCCTGCCCTTAAGACCCTCAATAGCAAGGTCCGACCTCCAACATGGCTACCACAGATCCCTTTGTGTAATTCTGACATGATTCTATTAGACTCTTCTTTTTCAATACATGTCAATAAAGGCCTCGAGAACCCAAAACGAAAAAGATGTCCATCTATTAAGGTGTAACGTGATGAGCTTTTCTTGATACGTTGTGCCTCAACGGCATCTATTGGTAAAACTCCGTCAGCTAAAAAGGCTTTGATGGAGGTCATCCATGATTCTGGAGTGGGTGTTCCGTTCAGTGTCATTATCCTGAAATTGTTAGATGAGCTAACCCTAGGAGTTGTTAGGGTTTCTTTTATTACTGACCTCTGTTGACCGGGTTTGGTACAACTGGCGAGTTTGGACAGGAGGTCGGTCCTACTATTTTCTTGACGTGGAACATGGGACAATCGAAAAGTATGGAAAGCTGCAGCCAATATTTTCACATAATCTAAATATTTAGCTAGTTGGGGATCTTTGGCGGTGAATTCTCCATTGACTTGGCCTGTAACCAACAAGGAGTCGCTCCGAGCAGCCAGTCGAGTCGCTCCTATTTCCTTAGCTAATAACATACTAGCGATCAGAGCCTCGTATTCAGCTTGATTGTTGCTAGCTTTGAAGGAAAATTTTAACGATTGTTCTATAAGGATCCCACCAGGACCCTCTAATACCACGCCTGCTCCGCTGCCTCTTTGATTAGACGCGCCATCTACCGATAGTATCCATTCGGATGATTAATTATTCTGATCAGTGAAGTTTGACCCATTAGGAGCGGGCAAGGTGAGCTCAGCAACGAAGTCTGATAAAGCTTGTGCTTGGATAGGACCTCAAGATTCGTAAGTTATATCATATTCCGCCAACTCTATCGCCCACTTGACGAGTCGTCCCGTCATGTCTGGCCGCTTGAGTATTTGCTTTACTGGCAAATCAGTTCTTACTTGAATGCTAAAGCTTTGAAAATAGGGTCTGAGTTTTCTGGTCGAGGTGACAACTACTAAAGCGGTTCTCAAGGGTTGGGTATCTTCTTTCTGTGCCATGTAACAATCTGTTGACAAAGTATATTGGACGTTGCTTTCCCTCCTTCTCCTGGACTAGAACCGAGCTAATGGCATACTCGGTTACGGTGATGTATAATTGTAGAGGGTGTCCCTTTTCTGGCTTATAGAGCACCGGAGGTTGACTTAAGTATTTCTTTAGTTGAAGAAAAGACTCCTCACACTCCGAGGTCCATTGGAACTTCTCGTTCTTCTTTAAACATTGGAAATAGGGACGTCCTTTATCTCCACTTCTTGCGAGGAATCTAGATAATGCCGCCATCCTCCACTTCCCATTGGCCTTTTCACCATCACAACATTGGCGAGCCAATCCGGGTATTGTATTTCTCGAATGTGTTCAGCCTCCATTAGCTTCCTTATCTCTTCGGATGCGGCCCTAGCTTTTTCCTCATTAAGCCTGCGTCGTTTCTGAATTCATGGCTTTATTTGGGGATTTATGTTCAACCGGTGACAAAGTATATCCGGGTTGATCCCAGGCATATCTCGGGCCGACCATGCAAATGACGTCATGTTCGTGCACAGGACACGACACAAGGCTGTCTCAGTGATTGGATCAAGATCTGCGCCGATCTTCATCCTTCTTCATGGGAGAATCTCAACCTCTTTCAGTTCACCTATAGGTCACGGTCCTTGGTTTGTAATTGGTCTCGGATCGAGTTCCGTTTCGGGAGGATCTGTACAAGCAGGGAATTGAGAGACACTGTAAGCATCTTGTCGTGAACGCAGACTTCTTTCATAACATTTACGAGCAACTTCTTGATCTATTCTCATTGTCACTACTCTTCCTTCCGTCGGAAATTTCATTTTTAAGTGAGTGGTGGAGACTACGGCTCCGAGCATATTGAGGGAGGGTCTTCCAAGCAACATGTTGTAAGATGATGGAGCATTGATGACAATGTATTTTATTAGGTTTAATTAATCGTAAGGTACCCAGTTTGGTACCAGAGTGTCAAATTGGTACCCGCTTTTAAAAAAGTGTCAATTGCATCCCAACTTTTGAAAATTGCTTCAATTAGGTCCCTTTCAGACA
>Ga0214544_1008536_pt1 | contig 16958 bp, 10 predicted proteins | sample CNSS3metaG_FD_160074 | JGI IMG/M metagenome (GOLD analysis project Ga0214544, IMG submission 160074) | Root nodule microbial communities from cowpea collected in UCLA plant growth center, Los Angeles, California, USA - CNSS3 | ecosystem: Host-associated > Plants > Roots > Nodule | place: USA...
ATAGTCAAACTGTTACAAAATTCAACAGGTTGATTTTCAAATCAATCGGTTGATTTCACTTGACTTAAGTGAAATCAGTCGATTAAAAACTAAATCAACTGATTGAATTTGTTGCAGTTTAAGACTACTGTAGCCAACCTTTTAACCTGTTGAAAAATCATTCAACAGACTAAAAGAGACATTTTAACCTGTTGAAAAACCATTCAACAAATTAAAAACACAATAAAGACCAAACTACATCTAATTAATGCTATAAGGTCTACAACATGAATTACAAACTTAAAATACACTTTCTAAATGATGTAACTACGTGGAGAGCACACGTTCCAGCCTTGATCACCATGGATATCATCAAATCTCCTTTCCTTCATCAATGTAGGCTTCATATCAATGGTAATGGCTTCAAGATAGTTCAAAAGAGCTTCATTCAATCTTCATCAAATCTTCAAGAAGCAAACCACCTTGGCTTCTCATGTCAACAGATCACTCAAATTCTTTCTCTCTAAAAAGATCATCACTCTCTAACTAACTTGAGCATCGATGAGTCTTTTGCAGGTGGATTTCCCCCTTTGGAGAAAATAGGAATTCAATTTCGACCACTAGGAGCATTTAAATAGATGTTATATTAAATGATATTTGAATATATATATATATATATATATATATATATATATATTAAAAGATATTTTGAGATTAAGGCAAAAACTAATAATACTTTTAAGTTTATAATTAAATTTTTAATAGAATCAACGTGAAAAATTATTTATAGGTTTAGAAAGTCAATATGTATGTAAAAATTGTATAAACAGACTTGTCTAATGTATATTGCTAGACTCACCTAATCAATGTATGGACAAACTCATCTAATGTATGTTGCAAGACTCTTTCAATCAGTGTACGAAAAAACTCACCTAATGCGTATTCTTAAACTTTTCTAATCAATGTTTGGAATGACTTGTTTAAATTTTTTGCTATACTTGTCTAATGTGTATTGTTAAGCTCGTCTAATTAGTGTATGAACAAACTCTTCTAATGTATATTGTAAGATTCATGTATCAGCGAATGGACAGACTCATCTAATATGTTTTAATAGACTCGTCTAATATGTTTGAAAAAGCTTGTCTAATGTATATTGTTAGACTCTTCTAATCATTATATGAATGACTTGTCTAATGTGTATTGTTAGATTGGTCTTATTAATTCATCGACAACTCATCTAATTAACGTATGGAATAACTCATCTAATATCTTTTTGTTATATTTGTCTATTTAGTGTGTATATAATCTCATCTAATGTGTATTGTTAGACTCGTGTAATATTTTTTGCTACAATTGTCTAATAAGTGTATGAAATGACTTGTCTAATGTGTATTCATAGACTCGTTTAATCAATGCATCGACACACTCTTCTAATATGTATTGCTAGACTTGCCTCATCAGTATATAGACACACCCGTATAATATGTACAACTAGACTTGTCTAATTAGTGTATGTTTAGAACTGTCTAATGTGTATTGCAAAATTCGTCCAATCAGTGAGTAAACAAACTCATCTAATGTGTATTAATAGACTTGTATAATCTGTGTATGAAAAGACTTGTCTAATGTATTTCGCTAAACTCATTTTATCGGTGTATGGACAAATTGGTCTAGTGTTTGTTGATAGACTTGTCTAAACAGTGTATGGACAAATTTGGCCAATGAGTATTCTTAGACTCATACAATCAATGTGTGGAATGACTCATCTAGTGATTTTTTCCTAACCCGTTTAATTATGGTATCTAATATGTATTAATAGACTTGGTTAATATGTGTATGAAAAGACTTGTCTAATGTATTTTGCTAAACTCATCTTATCAGTGTATATACAAACTGGTCTAGTATTTTTTTATAGACTCGTCTAAACAATGTATGGACTAGGGGTGGCAATGTGAGTCGGCCCAACCTGGGCATATTCCTTGGCTCGCGGGCCCGCTTTTTTTTTATAATTTTTATGATAAAACTTTCAATGTCTAAAAATTGGGAAACTTTAAGAAGTTCACAAAATTAAGTAAAGACTTTGGGGAATTGGATGATAAATTGATAATTCAACATTTTCATCATATTCATACTATGACATACACAATGTATTCTTTAAATTTTAGCACATTAAAAAAATACATAATACTTATCTTTTTCAGTTGTACAAGAATTTGAAATGTTGATGCAAGAGTCCATAAAAAAGTAATTAATATACACAAGTGCAAGTTTTTTTTTTAACTTTATGCGGGCTTGCAGGCTTGCGGGCCGGCCTGCACGGGCTACGGGCTTATGCGAACTGGGCCACTGCAGGCTTGCGGGCTCACTACCCTGGCCCACCCCGCGTTTTTTTTTGCGGGCCTGCGGGCTGGCCCGACAGGCCAGGCCCTAATTGCCACCCCTAGTATGGACAAACTTATCAAATGAGTATTCTTAGACTCATAATCAATGTACGGAATGACTTATCTAGTGATTTTTTCTAAACTCGTTTAATTATGGTATGGACAAAGTTGTGTAATCAGTGTTTGTTCAAACTTGTTTAAAGTGTATTGAAAGACTCGTCTAATTACTGAATGGACAATCTCGTTTAATGTGCAGTAATAGACTTGTCAACTTTTGTATAGACAAATTTGTCTAATGTATATTGATAAGGTCATCTTATTAGTGTATGTTGTTGGTATACTCATCTAATCAGTATTTGGACAAACTCCTCTACTGAGTGTATGTTGTTGGTATACTCATCTAATCGGTATTTTATATTCAATTTGATTTCTATATTCGTTACTTTTGTTCAATTTAGTCCCAATTTATTTTTAAGATGGAGTAATATTGTCCTTCTCCAAATTGAGACCAAATTTAATTTTTATATAAATTTTATAATGATGTTTTTATTAAAGCTCACATTTTTATTAAATCTTTTTGGTTTAAGGTTACAATTAGTTTAAAAATTAAAAAAATTAAATTAAAAAAAAATTAAAAAAACTAAAAAAAATCATCAAGTTTCATGTAGCAGTCATTGTTCATTATTGTTAATTATTTAAACGATGTTAGCAAAAATGAACCAAATTGAACAAAATTGACCAAAAATAGAATCTAATTTAACAAAAAAATATATCAAAGAACTTAATTGACACAACTAAAAAAATAGAGAACAAATATAAATTTTAACCTTAATAATACTTCCATAACTCACATTTTTTTCACCTTTATAATTTAGTTACTTTTACTTATTTAAAAATTTTAACCAAAATTGTAAGGTCCACTTTTATTTAGTGCCTTAATGTTTAAGGGCTGCCACACTGTTGGGCCAGCCTTTAGGCTGGCCCATAGGGTGCCAAGGTCCCTTATTTGCAATTTATTCTGAAAAATCAGTGCCCTAACTCTCCCATCTTCTCTCCACAAAACCTCTGCTAGGGTTTGGAGATCCATCGAAGTTCAAGCTCAACCTTCTTCTTCCATTCGAATAAGTTAGTTCTTGAACCTAACCCCCTTTCTAGGTTGTTTTCGTGGTTTATGTTGGGGCTCACCGTAGTGAATCCAATCTTCTTTATTGTGTCGTTGTTTCAGTTCATATATCTGCTCTTGGAGCTACTGGTTTCGTTGGCTTAAGAGTCGAAGTCTGATATTAACCTGTTTCCAGGTAAAGGAAGCTAGGGTTTCGAGTTTTAAATCATGTTTAGCCTGTTTTTGAGTCTGTTTGGTGTCTGTATGGATTATACGTTGTTGTGAACATGTGGGATGCCTTGTGTTGTTATTTGGATGTTAAAATGCGACTGCTATAGGTGAGAACAGGGGCGAGAACTGATAATCTCGCCCAAGTGAGCTAGTCTCGCCTAAGTGAGACTGGCAGGGCTCGCCCAGGCCTTCTGCGTAAGCTGTCGCTCAAGCGGACCATCTTTGTTTTGAGCGACAGGATGCCTCGCTAAGGTGAGGAGATTTTGCCTAAGCGAGCTAGTGCGAATAGCCATTGTTCTAGATTGTCGAGCTCTCGCCTAGGCGAAGGGAGCTCGCCTGAGCGGGAGTCCCTCTCGCTTGAGCGAGACCCTTCAGCCTGAGCGTGGAGCTGGGCGAGGGTACTGTGATATTTTATTGTTTCTCTGTTCTTGGATGGTTGGCAATTACTCGATTTGAATTGTTATATTAAAAGCATGAGGAGAATGATTATGCATGAATGATATGGTGCATGGGTTGGAAATGATAGGTTTGGTATGATCTTGGCATGTGATTTTAAATGGGATGGTTGGTTATTGAATTGGCATGATGTCGGTATGAAATACATTTCTATATTCATGGATTGGGAAGGATGAGTTGGAATGGATTCAACATGGCATATGAATGAGGATTGATTATAAAGGTTGGCATGAGATTTATATGCATGATAAATATTACTTGATTGATTGAGTATGATTGGTATGTGGTCAGTACGTAATTCCATGAGCCTCTAGGTGAGACCCCATGGTGGTGCTTCAGTGGTCGGGACGTAATTCCATGACCACTATTAGTAGGAGTTCATGATGGTGCCCCATCTATATAATTTGGTAAGGATTCAAGGTAAGGTTGCATCCTGACACTCTAAGGAGTCAGTTAGTCTCACTTAGAGCGGACTGACTCTTGTGGTGAGAGTAGCAAGAGGCCTGAAATCCATTAAGGACTAACCTTGTGTGTAGGGATTGAAACATTGTAACACTTAGCTCGGGGGTGAGCAGGGAAATCCACCACAAGTGCAAGCATTCGCTGAATCCGACTAAATTATATGTATCCGGATGAGTCGAGTCTGAGTCTTAGTGTATTGTTTGAGAAGTCATAACATGTTTGGATGACATATACTGCTTGGACTGTGAAATAGCATGTGACTGCATGATAGACTGTTTTCTACTCTAGCTTACCCTTCTGTTTATTATTGTGTGTTCTGTATGTGTGGTTTTCTCTTTTTGTGATGATCATCAACTTGTTTAGTGAGTAAATGCGAGAACTACTTGTGGTCATCAGGGTGATGGAGGTTCCGCTACTTAGTTGACTGGACTTGGGCTCTACTCTTCATGTCTTTTGCTAGGGCTTTGGCCCATGTATTATATTATTAGTACTGTATTTCTGGTTACATTAGACCTTGTACCTTGTCTTGTATTGGCATCGTGGTATGCCTCAGGACTTCCTTTTATAAACTCTAGGATATCTTTAAGAAGTGAGTTTATACTCCGTATCTTTGCTTGCTCTTATTATTGTATTGTGTAACGTGTCATTTAAGTAATTTTGTTTATTAAATGGGACGTTACAAAAACTTTTAACTTACATTTTTGTAACTATCAAAATTTGTATTTTTCTTCTAATAATTTCATTAATTGTTTATTTTTAAACATTTTTAACATGTTATTCTTTATTAGTCAAGTTAACTGAATGTGAGAAATTACAGTAACGTAATATTTAAAAGTGCATGAACGGGTGCTACAACACCTTTATTTAGATTAGTTCATATAATTTCTATTATTATTTGTATAACTTTATATATATATATATATATATATATATATATATATAAAATAAAAAATATATATTTTATATATAAAAAAAAATAAACTTTTGTATATCACTGCTGATCAATAATGTGATAATCATATATAATATTTCTTTCAATGTAAAACTAAAATAATTTTAAATATAAAATATCTATATCAAAAGTTTAATATATTTTTCAAATATTTCTTTGAATGTAAAACTAAAATAATTTTTAAATATAAATATCTATATCAAAAGTTTAATTTATTTTTCAAAAGCTTAAATTTCATACATCTTTACATTTTTTTAAACAGTCAATTAATTAAAAATTATAAAAATTGTGATAAATTAGAAATGGTAAGAAAAGAAGGTTAAAATTGAAAAATAAATAGTATAAAAGTTGTAAATATAAACTGTTTTCTCACTAGATAAATATATAAAAGTTAGTTTTTAATAATTATTAAAATGTACCAGTCACATACTAGAAAAACTGATCCTATAATAGTATTATTGATAAATTTAGTATGATTAATTAAATTAATTATTTTTGAATTTTTACAAACTAATTAATCCACCCATGTAAAATACTACAGATAAAAATTACTAATAATATTGAATATTCAAGCAAGACTGTACTGAGCTTGTAAACAAGAAACTGCAGAGACAACAATTACTCGCTTTCTCCGTTTCGTTTTGTGACAGGTAACCGCACGAACTGCTCTGAATTATTTTAAGCCTATTAATTCCTACTGTTCTTTCAATTCTTTAGGTTAGGTTCCAATCTCTTTCACACTCTCTGTGCTTTCAATTTTATTGCTCTTATTTTTTAGTTTTTGTATCATTAATGCAATTATTAACTCAGAAATCAATGCAATTTGATTTAAGCTCATTTTCAGTGCCATTAGTTGAATCTAATTTTCTCCTCTTTGTTCTGTTTCTTTTTTTTTTTTTTTATTTTTATTTTTTTCTTTTTTTTCTTTTTTTTTTTTTTTTTTTTCATGCTAATCTCATCCCTAGTCAAGTTTGTTTGATTGATGATTTCTTTCATTGCTTTTGGTACCCTAAAACGTTGCTCTCTCACTAGTGCTCATATTTGGTGTGTGTATCTTTAAGCGGTTGATTGAAGTCTTCCACATTTTGTTTTTTATGTGTTTGTGATGATGTGGCAGATGATTTGTGATATGGAATGAACTTAAACCGAGTGTTGAGAGAGTGGGTAGTGCAAGTTTTCAGCACTGCCGGTTGAGTAATATCTTGTTTCCCCAATTGTTTGTGATTAATTTCCTGAATTATTAGCCTCTGCTGGGTTGGTTCTTTCATGAATTAAAGTGTCTGTTTGTATCATTTTGAACTTCTATTTGTGTATATTTCTTGAATTTCTAGTCTTGCAAAGTGAAATATTGTCAAAACATCATGGATAATGGTGCAAAATGGTTTTACTATGATGCAAATTAAACTTTATGACTGTGTTTACATTATGGAAAGCGATGATGGAATAACAGTAGTTGCTATTGTTTGGAAGTTCAAATTGCTTAGAATAAAACGGAATCTACCTCATCTCATCCCATTCAATATTGTCCTGCTTCGTAATGTGAGGGTGGGAGGAATATGAGATTGAATGAACTTATTGTTTACTAATCTTCTTATGATGTCATTTACTTCCCAAACAATGAAATAAAAACTTCCCTTCACTTCATCATTAAATAACCCAATAGATGTTATAAATCAACACTATTTTCTGAGAAAACAAAGTAAAGTAAATCTGAACTTCTCTAATTTCACCAATCATACAACAACAGATACAAAGGAGCACTCTCCTTCCTATTGGATTATTCTAGTTACAAAACTCAATTCGCTGTCAAACTCCCCCCATTTCCTCCTAAACTTCCTATAAAAAGGGGTCCTATCCTAACTGTTAGCAAACGCTAAGATGTAAAAAGTTATTGTTTTTAAACCTTCTCCTGTAATAAGACTGCAATCGTGTCCTATTGTTTAACAACATGCTGTACTTGCTTCTGTCTAACATTTGTGGTAATTTTATTTTATTTCATTTCATCATTAAATATCCCAATTCAATTGCTTTTCTTTCCACCTATTATTAGATTTCCAAATGAAGCATTTGGATTTTGGTATTCAGTATAATGCAACAATCAGGTCTCTATTCCTACTTAAATTGGTACAGAACATCGTTATCAGTTCTAAGACCAACTTGTAGTCATTCTCATTGAGTCTTTTAGAGGGCCTAGAATTCAGTTTATATGTTTCATGCTTAGTGCTTATGATTTATATGCTCCAACTGAGGGAATGTGTTAAAATTATAATTGTTTATTGCATTGTACAACTTTTATAAAGCTGTTTTTTGGGTGTATGTACCTTGCATAAGGGTATTGTGTTATCACATATAACTTTTCCTTTTAATGTACTATTCTCTTTTTCATATATGTGAAACATACATCATCTGAGTATGTAACTCACTGACTTCTTAGCACATCCTAATTCAAGTCATATCAACACTGTCCAATCTGTTTATGCATAACAAATGTCAAAACCCATGTTAAAATTACGTTGTTCCATTTTTTTCTTGTTAAAGTTTAAAATTAGTTATCCTTTCCTTTTTTTTTCTCACCCTTTTTCCCTCTAGAGAAGAAAAATGTAAAGTGATGTAAATGAACATATGTGCGACCATATGATGTTTGATTGAATCAAATGGTCTGAAATGAAACCCTGGTTTTCATTGAATCACATCAGCTCTTTGGTGCCATCTCTAACATTCTTTGGGCTCTCTGGTTTTGAGACAACCCATGCCTTCTGCAGCAACATTTAGTTCTCTCCCTTTGACAGTGCTCTGTTCTTTATCTGAGACTGAGATTCTTTTAGCCTTTTTAGATGTCTTTCATCTTTATGTTCATTGCTGTGTTCTCTTTTGTATGTCTTCCATGTTTGGTAGTCTAAAATTGTCTTTAATTTTGGATGTTTTAAAATTTCGGGCATTTTGTGTATTAATACTTGTATAATATACTATTTTATATTTTATACCTATTTCATCTATAATATACTATTTTGAACAATTATAATATGTATAACATCTGTTCCACCCTTGGGTTTTGGGTTTGGGGGCTACTCACTGCTATCCAGAACTCATAACTATGATTTAAAACTTTTCAAGTTTTTGTTTTTTCCTTCATAACTGTAACCTAGAGATCGTATGTCAATGTTTTGTTCTGATCTAATTTGAAATCCTGTATTTGGATACCTTCAAAGTCACAGTGGATACCCTGAAACCATGTAAAAAACATTATTTTTCCAAAGCAACAACCAGTTGCTTGCCATTAAATTAAAATTGGTTTTTTTCTCACCTCATCACAACCCTAAACACACTATTAATGTATGTAACCCGCAGTCTGTCTTTTGTTGCTGCTGCATTATTCTCCCTTACTTGTTTTCCATGTGTATATCTTGAACACAGGGTGATGGAGGGTACTGAACCTGATGTACAAAGGCATCCCCTGGAAGATGCAGAAAATGAATGTCCAATATCCGCCGAGGTGGTTTTGGGGCAAGAGAATCAGACTGGGAACCCCTGTGATTCTTCTGTTGAAGACGCTATTAAGATCATTGACACTGAGAATGAGTGTACAGGTCCAAATGTTTGTCCTGTTGACCATAGTCACATTAAAATTAATGATGAATGCCAGACATCAAATATTTTCCATGATGACAAATTTCATAATGATAATGTCAGTAGTGGAGAGTTGTGTGAGAACCCCTGTGCTACCTCTGTTAATATATCAATGACTAGTACTGATGTGAAAAATGAGGACGAAATATATGTGGCTCCAAAGATTGGTATGGAGTTTGAATCAGAAGACAATGCTTACAAATGTTATAGCATGTATGGTGTCCTGAAAGGTTTTAGCATTAGAAAGGATTTTGTCAACAAAAGTAGGATCAATGGTGCAGTGGTATCCAGAAGATATACCTGCCATAGACAGGGTTATCGGCCAAACAAAAATGGTACATACTTGAGGAAATTTCAGCAGGAAACAAGAACTGGTTGCTTGGCACACATGACTATTGCTCGTCAGCCGAATGGTAAATTTCAGGTCACTCATTTTGAAACTGAGCACAATCATGAGTTTGTAACACCCTGTACTGCTCATATGTTACCATCACAGAAAAAATTGAGTGTTGCTCAAGCTATTGAAGCAAACTTAACTATATCCGGGTTGGATGAGACACCAAAACTGGGAATGGGATTTGACTCAGATGAGGACGCATATGAATTTTATAATGCATATGCTGGACGAGTAGGTTTCAGTGTAAGAAAAGATTATGTAAATAGGAGTAAAATTGATGGTGCTGTGGCATCTCGACGATTTACTTGCTTCAGAGAAGGTTTTCGGCAGAAAGACAAAAGAGATATGAACGCAAAGAAACCTCGGAAGGATACTAGAATTGGATGTTTGGCCCAAATGGTTATTTCTCGCCAACCTGATGGTAGGTATCATGTTACCCACTTTGAGGAAAAGCATAATCATGAACTTGTTGATGCATGTAGAGTGCACATGTTAAGATCACAACAAAAGGGGTTAACTGCTACTCAAATTGAAAAGAACATAATGGATGGATTGCCTACATCAACCTCTGAAACCAATTGCAAGGCTCGTCTTGATTATGATCCCGTCAACCGAGAGTATAAACTACCTTTCAAATGTAGTAGCAACATGAAGGAGGGAGATATTGAAAAGATTAAGCTTCACTTCCAAATCAAGCAAACAAAGAATCCTTCTTTCTTTTACGCATTCCAGGTTGATGCTGATGATCAAATAACTAATATATTTTGGGTTGATACAAAGATGATTGTTGATTACACTGATTTTGGTGATGTTGTTTGTTTTGATAGCAGTTATAAATACTATAAGGACTCCCGGCCATTTGTTCCATTCCTTGGTATAAATAATCACCAGCAAATGACTATCTTTGGGGCTGCACTTCTTCAGAATGAATCTGTAGAATCTTTGAAGTGGCTGTTTACAGTTTTCCTTGAGGCAATGTCTGGAAGAAAGCCAAAGACGATACTTACAGATCTAGATGTTGTAACAGCTGAAGCAATCAATGTCATACTACCCCAAACAAATCATCGAGTTTGTGTATGGCATGTCTATCAAGATGCCCTCAAGCATCTGAGTCATGTTTCTGCTGGATCTGATTCTTTCGTAAATGATTTAAGAAGCTGCCTTTTTCATCACGAGGAGGAGGATTATTTTGTTAATGAATGGAATGCTCTCCTGGACAAGTACAATCTGTGGGAAAATAAATGGTTGCAACAAATATTTGGAAGCAGAAATCGATGGGCTATAGCATATGGAAGACAATATTTTTGTGCTGACATAGAAAGCATGCTACTGAGAGAAAATCTTACTGGCAACCTGAAAAGGTACCTAAAGCATGACTCCGACATTCTTCCACTTTTCAAGTATCTTGTTAAAGTGGTTACTGATTGGCACTACAAGGAATTAGAAGCCAATTATGACATGAACCAGCGTATGCCACCGCTGCTGGGGGATATCGTTACGTTAAAGCATGCAAGAGCTCCATACACACCAAAGATATTTGAGTTATTTCAGAAAGAATATGAAGCATCTTTGAATCTAGTGATAAAGCATTGCACTGAAAATGGATCGTTGTATAATTATAAAGTTAGCGTATATGAACAGGCACGGGAATATTCAGTTACATTTGATTCTTCTGATGAGACAATCAGTTGTAGCTGTATGAAATTTGAGTATGTGGGGATGTTATGTTGCCATGCATTAAAAGTTCTTGACTATGTGAACATAAGGATTGTTCCATCTCGGTACATATTAAAGAGATGGACAAAAGATGCTAGAGTTTGACCTCTGAACTTTATAGGCAAATTTGAACTTGTAAATTGAAGGGTTTAAATTTGCCAAGGGCACCGTTTTGTAACCATGGCAGATACAAAGTAGCGTTTTGTTACCAAACAGATAGCCTATGTAATTGTAATGTATTAGTCTTATGACAGATGTGCAGCATCTTCCTGAAAGGTTAGTTTGTAAGCCAAAGACCTAGGTTCAGAAACACACCCTCTGACTTTGAAATAAGCAAATAAATTTCCATAAATGATTGGTCTCAAATAATTCACTGTATTTAAGGATATTATTATCTGCACAATATCCTTCATTTAATTTAGGCTTCATTTTGAATGACATTTTTATGTATATCAAATTTCAATGAAGAGAAGTTTAGGGGAAATAAAAAACTTTTTTAATTGTCATAAATATTTTTTGTCTTATTTATGTTTGAAACTATACTGCACACTATACACGATCATGCATATTTCTTGATAATCGTTGCAACAAATTTTGCTGCACAATGTTATAAAAAAAAAAGGATTTTTTTAAGGAATTTAATAGAAACTTCGTTTGTTCATTTTGTTGCTGAGAATTGGCGACTGTTGGCATATCCTTCCTTCGGTGATTATAAACCAATTTGCCATTCTAGTTATATGATTCTGATTTAGCTACAGCTTGAGTGTGACTTCTACAAAACTTGTAATACATTTTAAAATAATGAATTGCTCAACAATGGTGAGAGGGTGGAAACAGAAAAAGGAATACATGTCAGAAGAACAGTAATGACCAATGTTGCTATATACCAGGAGTGCAACAAGGGTCATACTTATGATCATTGGGTCTAACTAATGTGATACAATACAACCCCATCAAGCTACATTTACAAGTCTGCACTAATGTTTCCTCCCATGGTTAATTTGGAATCAACATGGTTAATATTTGTAGTCTCTAGAATGCAGGTATCCGTGCTGAATATTTGGTGATGCATTCTCATGAGTTGGAATTACGTGGGAAGTTGAAGTCAGAGGATGAGTCAAGGTGCGACCACTCTTTCCCTGGAAATGTTTAGTGCCACTGGTTTTCAATACGGGTCTGTTGGGAGGAAAATAAGTTTTGTTCTCTGCCATTGTGGGAGTGGATTTCCTTCCATCTTTAGGTGTTTCAGAATGTGTCAGTAGGTCCTGAAAGGCAGCAATTGAACTTCTAGCTATTAGTAGAGTAATCAGAAAGTTCTGATGGAAATATTTTACAGAAACTTCTGTAAAATTTGTTGTTTTCATTGTTAAAAAATTGAAGATCATTCATAAAATATTTTTTTATCTTCATCTTTCTGAACTTTTTTAAATCACTACTTATAATTCTTGATAAATAAATAACAATTCTTTTAAGATATTCAGAATTTTTTTAAATATCTTATGCTGAAATTATATTATAATATTAGTATTTACTATTGGGAATAGTCATATAATACTAGTATCATACTAGAACCAAAAGTAGTGATTTTAAAATACACAGAAATTAAAACTTATTTATTTTATAGGATTATAAGGTATTTGCTCACCATGGATTTGGACTTATCTGGTCTGAAAAATCTTCGTTGTTTTTATCTTGTTTTTTTATTTCTAATTATGAAAACGACACATAAACACTTTGTCTTAATTTCGAAAGTTTGCATAGCCGTTAAAACAAAAGTGTGTATTTTATTTTTGAAAAAAACAAAAGTGTGTTGGAAACAGAGAACATAACTTTGTTTTCACTGTTATCCATGAAGACTTTTAAAAACAGAAACTAAAGTGAAAACAAAATCTTGTCGCAAATAAAAAATCACCCCTAACCCTAGAATTCTCTGTTTTGTCCAATCCTGAAATGCAAATGGTCATTGTAATTGTTAACAATTTGAGAAAAATACCTTTTTTGTCTCACCCTTCGATGTTTTCCTTTCCTTATAAAAATCAGGTAGTGGCCTTGCTTTGAAGCAAAAGCTTTGGCGTAGTTTTCTAATAATCTCAGTCTCTGTTTTTTCCTGCAAACAAGAGGATTGGGTGTAATTAATTGACTTAAGGAACAAAGTAACATAATTCTCACAACAATGTCTCACTTAGTATTAGTTTTTACTTGTCACCCACCTTGTGTTTGGTCTGCAACTGCACTTTTTGTGCTTCATTAGCATTGAACTTTTCTTCAAGTTTCTAAAATTGATGAAGATCAACAGATAAGTACTTTAATATTCAAAGTCACAAAATCAGCTGAATATAAGAGAAAAATGAGGTTATTAGTTTGCCTTCTTTCTTCTCGCAGCCCTTTCTTCTGTCCTCAAGCTGAAAGGGGATGATATAAGTGGAGACTTCATTCTATTTCTGCATGCAAATAATACATTGTTAAACAAAAGCCCCTTAAGGATCAACAGAATATACTGGTAAAAGTACTTGCATATGTGTTAGACCTTCCCAATCAGTAACTAAGGAAACAAAAGCCCCCAAGTGGAGATAACTTACTCTCCAGAAAGAAAGTTCCATTTAGGACCACCCGTATGGCTGCGTGGTGCTGATGATAAATCAAGAGGTGTTTTGTTCCTGAAATTTTACAAATTTGCATACTCAATACAGGATGCGAAGCAGCTAGAAAAAAACTGAAAGCAAACAGTTTCACATTAGAATTATAATTAAACATGTTAGAAATCATGTACCCTTTCTTTTCAGTTAATGGGGTCAATGTATGCTTTTGAATCTCCTTGGAAGCCTGCAATTGGAAAATGACTCACTTTAGCATCCTTGACAGACATTGCAACATGAATGAGCATGACAAGATGAAAGTAGGAGGCTTGGAATTGGGTGAAAATTTCAAAAGAAGCAAAATGGCTGAGATACCATAGTTGGAGTTCTCATAGGAGTCAAATTATCCTTTGAAGCCTTGGAAGGACCAGCACCAACTCTTGTGCTTTCAAACTTTCTCATGACTGATGCAGTCAACCGATTAAGTTCCCTAATGGGTGTAAAGTTAACTGATCTTGGAGTAGATCTCTTTTTATCTGCAGTGTTTAATCCAACAGGCATATTGTTCACTGGTGTAACAATATTATCTCTTCTGAAAGAAATAGCAGCAGCGGACTTAATAGGTGTAGCGGTGAACTTGGAAGGTCTATTGCTCATTGGTGAAGCAATGTTGTCTCTTTTGAAAGAAGTAGCTGCTGTGGGTTTAACAGGTGTAGTGGTGAACTTGGAGGTTCCATTTGCAGGTTTTATGCTAATTGGTGAAGCAATGTTTTCTTTTTTGTAAGAAATAGCAGCTGTGGACTTGACAGGTGTAGAGGTGAACTTGGAGGTTCCATTATTAGCCTTTGATGACAACTTGAAGGAAGAAACTGGAGGTTTCTTGTTTCCCACATCAGCCAGAACTTCCTGATCAGATATAGATACCTGCTGCAATAGCAAGTAAGTGTTATGATATGACCTCAAAATTTCAAAAGAAAAAGATTCCGGGAAATTAATTCACATAATAACCTTTGCTAGTGGTGTCAAAACTGGTGTTACATTTACACTAAGCTTTTCATTTTGCTCCCTTTGTGCATCATCAAGATCTTCAACCTGGTTTTGCAATTCAACCTCCATTGAATTTCCTACAACAGCAACTTCTTCCATCTCTGCCTCAGTTCCCTCTACCTTGACACTTTCAGGTGTAACAGTCAGAACATTTGCATCTTGCTCTACCTCAACAACCATTTCAGAATTTGGACTTGTTTGTGAATTATGATTGACAGTGACACTGTCATTTTGATGAGTGACAGTGTCATTGTCCTTTTGATGAGTAACAGTGGCATTGTTTTGTGCTCCATTGTTTGCTTGTTCAAGCAATGCAGCAGCCTTCTGAGCAGCAAGTTTCTTGTAGTGAGCTTCAAAGAAAGCCTTCTTCTGTGCAACAGAACCAGGTCTTGAGTACCTCTCTGCTTCCTCCACATACCGGTTGTGGGAGAAAGTAGACCACTTCTCCCATGCCAGTGACTCTGACATGAACCTCCCAAACGAAATTGACTGCCCCAGTGCATGAATTGGGTTGTTCTGAAACGCACAAGTTTCACAGTTTTTTCAAGATCAACCTTCATTCAACATAGAAAAAGAAAAATCTCCTCTTCATTAATTGCACCCAACAACAGACCAAAACACAAAGCTTCAATCGATTATGTTACTGTAACCCAACTCACAACCCCATCAAACATCAAAAACTTGTATGAATCTCACTAGCGAAAGCAGGAACAAACACCCTTTTGAAAATGCAATCTTTTTCCTTTCATTCTACTGAATCACACACTACATGCATGCCCAAGTAAAAGAGTATGAAAAAGATTTTAAAAATATGGAAGTTATTTGAAGAGATTAAGAATTCATCAATACATATATTCTGGAAAACAGAAGCGAGTGATGAATGAACGGACCTCGTTGGCTTCATTGGAAATGCCTGAAGCATAACAGAATGGTTGCTGCATGAGACAAGTTGAGTCACCCATGTTTCCCTGCAACGTCGAAACCTCAAAAGATCCAAACTTTACCACATTATTATTATGATTCCCTTTGTTAGTATTAGCATTATTAGTATTAGTGTTATATATTTTTTATGTATGTGACCGTTTGTTTGTGGGTACGTACATCCACATTCAAATTTGAAATTCAAATCAGAAAGCATGGTTGGTTGTGTTGGAAAAGCAGACAACTTTAACAGATTATAAAAAGTGTAGTGTGCTGCAATCTTCAATCTTTCTTAGTTTCCAGATTGTGGGGCCCACTCAAAGGTGTTTGCAAGGAGCCTCACACTTTTAATAATATTAATAATGTCTAAAATGAGATTACATTAAATTTTATTATTTTTGTTATAATCGTTGTATAAGTTAAGTTAAAATTTACAAATGATAATGTTTTATGTCTTTTTTTTACTAATCTAACACAGTGAAAAAATAGGTACAATCTGGTCCAAGATTGTTATAGTCAAGAATTAAATTCGGACAGTGTTAAAAGAAAAATCAAATTCTTTATTATTTTAAAAGTTATATTTCTATTACTAATTATATATAATTATATTATAGTGTAAAGTTTATTTCAATACATAATATTAAACTATTTTTTACTATTAGTTCAAATTTATGAAAAACTGTGTGCATTTGGTTTAAGCTGAATTCTTCAAAATCAAGTTGAACTAAAAAATAGTCAATGGGATTTGTTATATTTGAGAATTCATTGAGTCTGAATACGGTTTAGAGTTGTTAATCTGTTCAAATCGAAGCAAGGATTTATAACTTTTACATTTTTATATGAATTTGACATGAAAGTGAAAGATAGTGACATTCAAAACTTGAATGCAAATCAACGGTAACTTAAGAATTGATTTATAGTTTTTCTTTTTCTGGTGAATTTTAGAATTGATTTATCGTTCAAACAATTGTAAGTAACTTTTACGTTTTTTTTTTTTTTGCTTTGAGAGTAAGAATCTTTGAAACATCGTTCATTTTACTTAAAAAATAAATTTGATTAAAATCAACGTCGCAAAATAAATTTCATTCAAAATTAATTTGGTAAATGGTCA